>CETN01010540.1_pt1 | contig 25738 bp, 28 predicted proteins | sample 531301 | NCBI WGS metagenome assembly CETN01 (sample SAMEA2622656, study PRJEB7988) | marine metagenome | isolation source: saline water (ENVO:00002010), including
GATATCAATGATAAAGTGGCTGTCTATCTGGGTGAGGCTTTCATTCATCGTGACGACGGTGTGGTCATACAGAACCACAAGGTTCTGTTACTTGGGGAGACAAGCCCCAGAACTATTGACGTTCGCTTGCTTAGATGGTTGAGGAAGCACCCAGAATGAAAGTCGGTGATTTGGTAAAGCAGGTTAGCTGGGATGGTCTTGGAGTTATCACCAAAGTTGTTCCGCATGGTTTTTATGTATTATTCCCTGACGGGGAATTCCGCGTCGAGCAATGTGACTTGGAGCTAATCAGTGAAAGTCGGTGATTTGGTCCACCATATTGATATACCAAAAAAGCACCGCATAGTGGGTATTGTAGTCGAGACGTATGTTGACGTCGACATATGCGATGTTATTTGGCTCGATAGGGGCAGTGAGGTCTTTCATCACTACACTTTTTCCTTGGAGTTAATCAGTGAAAGTCGGTGATTTAGTGAGGGTCGATAACTCTTATGTTAATCGTATTGGGATAATCGTTGCTAAGGCGGAACAAAACAGGTGTTATCTTGTCCAGTTCTGTGACGACAACAGCCCGATTCGGTGCTCTTATCATGTGAGCGTTATCAGGAGAATCAGTGAAAGTCGGTGATTTAGTTAAAGACAATCATCCAAGTCGCCACGGTGCAGAAAGGTATGGAATCATTCTTGGATTTAGTACTCGTTTTTTGATACACAGATATAACAATAATGAGTACAGAGTCTTGTGGCGCGACGGAACCATTGGAAATAATGTTTGGGATTACGACTTAAAAATTGTAAAAAGTTCTTGACTTTCATTAGTTTAGCTGCTATACTATAAGAGTAGAAACAATCAAGAAAGGTTATTTTTCTATGGCTGGCAAAGCAAGAATGAGATTTATCGCGAGGTCTAATCGACTTCGTTTCGAGCGTGACAGTGGTCACTATGCAGGCGCAAACATTTATGGTGTTGACTGCATTTATTGTCACGAGTATTTCCCGAATGTAAAGAAGCCAGAGTTTGGCGGTCATGTGTGTAGGAGTTGTAAGTGAGTGACAAGAAAAAATATAATCACGCATTATCAATCGCGTTCTCGATTGATTCAGACTTAACGAAAAAACAGTGGGAAGATAGACTCGATACACAAGAAGGTATAATGGAAGCCTGTGCGCATTTGCTTAAACGAATCAATCAGGTAATCAAAGATACCGAGGTTGATGCGTTTGACATTTGGGATTCATACGAGAACCAAGGATAAAAGGAGGTTGATTAAAAATGAATTTCAACGCAGACCCAAATTGGAAAGAGCACTATGAAGAAAAAAAGAAATACGAAGTTTGGTCGCTGTTTTTTGCTATTAAGATTTACGCCGCCTGCGTACTCGGCGTGGCAGCCTTTTATCTTATGATGATGCTCATGGTTCATCTTTAGCAAAAGAGAATTTATGACCAGACAATCACACTACGAGCAGTTGAAGCCTGGAGCGATGGTTCAGATATGGGACCATTCAGACTTAAGTCCTGAATTTAACACCCTCATTCCCGGTCACGGCAAAATCGGATATATTGTAAAGTGCATCCCAACAACAAAAGATAATATTTTTGAAGTTATCTGTTTTGGCGAAGAGAGTGATTTCCAGAAATATCATATTCATCCAACGTGGCTGCGAAAAATTGAAACAAAAGGCGATGTCCTTTCGCGAAAAAAATAAAGAAAGGTAAATTAAATGTATTTAACGCTTGAAACCATCACAGGTAACTTTATCGACGTGACTCGAAGAGAGCTTGAAGAAGCATCTCGTTCAATGCTTGTTGATTATCTCGAAGCTCGCGGATTTGCTTGTTATGATGACGAGCCAACCGAGCTGCTGAGAGCAGCCGCCCTCAATGACTGGGACTGTGAATACAGCCCATGAACTCAACCAGAACTCCACGGCTTGGTGATATGTTGATTGTCAAGAGTATGGTGCCTGTCGGCTTGACCAATGACATTGATTATGTTTGCCTTGTTACATCTATTGAACCAAACGCATGGGGGCATAGTGAGAAGGTTTTTGTGACCTGGCAAGGTCCGAGTGTACCAGGGTACATTCCTGACTGTGGATTTAGTGGAATGAATATTATTAACAACCGTCATAAATTTAGAATCTTCCGCGCCGGCGAGGAACTGTTGTGAGTGGTTGAAACTTTTTTGTGAAATGGGTCATTTTTTTCTTGACATTTGGTTAAAAATTTGACATAATGTATATACAAACAATGAGGAAAGGCTCAAATTATGGCAACCCGAATTTACTACCGACTATCTGATGACGCTAACAACGAACACTTGCTCTGGTCCGGCGCGATTACCGTGCCACTAATGCCAGGAAAGGCAGAGGCCCGCAGAGCGGTCGCCAAGCACTTGCGCTGCGAACGACTCCCAGCCAGGACTTTGGTTGTCACCGACTTTGAGCTTCAGCTCGGTAACTGGACTGCGGACGAAATTCGCGGAGCAACAACACCATTGGCAGATGCCCCGACAGTCAAGCGCAAGAAGAAAGCCTTTTCGGACGTTGGTATGACATTTGACCAGGCAGAAGATTTGCTCAAAAAGTTTGGATTGAAATAATGTCGATTTGGAGAACACTGAAAGGAAAGTTGATGTTAAGATACCCATACACAACTTTTGTTGGTCGCTCTCCGTCGTGGGGGTTCTCGTTTAAGCGCTATAACCTTGTGTTGTCGAATGATACCACCACGCCATACAGCATCCTCCGTATCGGCCCGTTCGAGTTTTTCTCACGACCGAAGTCGCGCGAGATTGATTGGTTTTAATATGTGGTATGCACTTAGCTTGTTTGCAATAACGATGGTGACATGTTTAATACTCACTTGGACAGTGACACTTAGACCGTGATTGTGATGTTAATACTTGTGTGGTTACTGTTGTACGAGTACGACGCTCGTCGCTAATCGCCGAATTTTTTTTCCATTCGCGGCTATTTTTTTCTTGACCTAGCGGTCAAGATAGGGTATAATGGTAACATAAACAATCGAGGAAGACTTGAAATGACCGAGAACAATAAAAAGCTACTTGAGAAACTTCTTCGTAAGATGAGAGAATTTGGAGAGAAGAAGTGAAACGAGGCGACTTAGTTAATCCATTGGGTTCTTGTGCTGGCGAACCAGGCGCTGTGCGATGTAATGTTGCAATGGTGCTTGTGCCAAGGACCAACGAGGATTCGTATAAAGCAAAGATTGTTTGCCCTTGTGGAGTTAGCGAGGTTTATCGTTCGCAGCTCAACCCGCATCGGCGATATGAGGTGATTAATGATTAAAAGAATGTTGATTTTATCTCTTGCTTTAGCATTATGCGGTTGCCCTAGTGAAGAAGGTGAATCGTGCCGAAAAGTAATGCAATGCGAAGAGGATGTTGAAATGCTTTGTGACAAGACAGATGCTGGCTGTGGCGAAAGTTGTCATTATTTTGTGCATGAGCATTGTTATGAAGTTTGTCAGGGCGCCGGCACAGGCGGAGGAGATGCACAGTGAGAACAGTTGAACAAATGGTTGAAGTATATACAGACATGGGGTCGCGTGTAAGCTCGGTCTTTATGTATGAAGAGGTCAAGTGGCAGTACAAAGACATGGCAAAGGGCGGCGATGGTGGCGAGTTGGGCTTCGAGAGTAACGGCGAAACCACTTGTCGAGGCATCAATTATAAGGGATATCCAGATACTTTCTTCAAAGAGGTGTGTTATCAAATGGGATGGCTAGACCGTCCAGACGTTAACACACTTGAACCGTACTCAGCCGACCCGGTATGAGTGCGAGCCCGTGGGGGATATAGACCAGAGGCGTACCAATTCAGGACCCGCATTGTTGTCAAGCGCTCCAAACGCAGCGCATTGTTGTCAAGTTGGCCGAAGTTTGGCGCCGTGGTTGCGTAAGCGTGGAAGTGATTTCCAGGGCAGGCTATATCCACGTCGAGGAAGATGGGAACCTCGACACTTTTGGTCGCGAGACCAAGTGAAATAAAAATGCACCGAGCACTAAAAAAGTTCTTGACTTTTGCTCGATTATTTGAGATAATATATATATTGAGAATGAGGGAAGGGCCCAAATTCCAATACCAAACAAACTGTCTTTGAAAGGACAAACATTATGAAGCGCACAATCAGCAACATCGAAAACATTGCTTTCACCATCATGAACGAGCAGAGCGACGACTCCAAGCAGAAGCCAGCCGGTATCACTATTGACCAGACCTTGGTCAACGGCAACTCACAGGGCGTGAGTGTCCGCCTTATCAATGGCAAGCAGCGCTCTGCTGCGGTCAAGTTGGACCGAGTCGCCCTAACAGACTTGGTTGCTGCACTCGGTGAAGTGCTGGAGAAGGAAGAGGTATAAGTCGTAACAAGGTTTTCATAAGGGGTTGAACCTTGCCTTTCATAATCAACCCCCCACTTTTGCACTAACAACAATCCGAGAAGAGAAGAAAAGAATAAATATGTTTTATAGTAAGCCAGTTATCAATCGAGTCCGTGACGTTTCTTATATTGCTAACCGAAGAAGCACAAGACGTGTTAACCAGCGAACCACTCAAGAAGGAGGAAACAAATAATGTTTGTTCAAAGTAAGACAGAGACTCAGTATGATAACAAGAACGGTGTAGCCTTGGAGCAACGCCGAAACGGTAATGAAACCCTGGTACAGTGGGAGAACGGAAAACAGCGCTGGGTGCCAACATCTGATTTGCTGGGTGAGGTTCGGTTGATTGGTAACAGCGGCATGAGCATGGAGTCAGATGATTATGGCTTCTAAAAAATCAAAAGTGAATCGTTCTTGGTATAAAACAAAGAAAAAAGGTTAGGTGGTGTTAGGGCATTAACGCCCAGCTCCCTATACCATAGGGCATCACAGAAAAAAAAGTGTTGTGGTGTGGAAAAAAGTGTGACAGCGTGGGAAGCGATTTAATACATACTCGTTCCCCGTTGTCAACGTAAATAAATTAACGCCTGGAAAAAAAAAGATGATGAGCTGTGAAAAAATCAATTTAGTGATTGAGATGTTTAAGGCCGTGAATATACAAGCGAATTTCGAGCAGGCCACGCTGTGGTATTATCACTTCAACTGTCTGTTAATTTCTTAACGGTCGGGGACCATCGCAGAGGTAGGGCGATGTAGTATAAAGACCTACATGTATGACCACGTATGGCAATGTAGGCAGCCGCGCACAATGTGGGAGGTGTGTGGTGATGTAGGCGAAAGTAAGAAATATAAGTAAATATCCTACAGGTAGGATAAGGTAGGTCGAGGTAGGGAAATGTAGTTAAACCTCCCACTTTGTCCTACCTGTAGGTAGGTGTGAGCAAAGGTAGGACATGTAGGGAAATGTAGGGAAATGTAAGTGTAATACATACACGAGTGCGCTGCCCGGCGGGGTGCCGGACGCGCAGGTGGTGGGATGGTGTAGGAGACTCAGCCTCGTTTTTTGGTCTTAGACCATGCGCGACTCACTCGCGTCCGGCGTGTTGCCATTATACGAAGCTCCAGACAGCGACGGCCGCGGCCGCGATGATGATAGCATCGGTCATATTGTGCCACACAGCCCAATACAAGCGCGAGTACCAAGGGGTTTTAATCCTGGCTAGTCGAGTCCGATAGCCAGGGTCGCCGGCGATTTTGATATGTAAGCTCTCCATTATCGGACAGCTCCAGACAACATCCACGCTTCGCGCTCCGGAGCGTCGAGCGCTTTGCGGAAGCATGCGCGCGCGTTCCCATAGTCGCGCATGTTGTGGTGAATCGCAGCGCGTTCGAGCCAACGATACCGGGCGGAACCTGGGCGAGCCATATAAGACCGCCCGGCGTATACGATAGCAGTATCAAGCATATAATCAGACATAATCAATTCTCCAAGCAAGACCAGTCATAGACTGGCATGTGTTCAACAATATAACAAATCAAAACAGGAATAACAAATTCAAACATACTAAGCCCCTTGTCGGTCGATAGTAATTAACAAAATGTAAGGACAGTTTTTTGACCTGTCCAGGTCAAGCGACTAGAAGTCGCCTTCAGTGTCGAGGATTTCGGTGACCGCTTCAAGCAGGTCCACGCATGCCTGGCGGTCCAGCTTGACGGCCGCGGACTTGCGCCCACCGTTGACAAGGCGGAACGATACCGCCGCGGACTTGCCATTGAGAATGGTCTGGTCAATGGTCATGCCAGCCTTCTCGTCCTCGTTGACGATGATAAGGTTAAGGTTTTGAATGTTGTTTTTCTGTCGTCGTAAAGCCATGAGAGGCTCCTTTCATTAGATGCACGTGTAGCGTGCGGGTAAATGCGCCCGCGTGGGGCGCGGTTCAAGTTGCGCGGGGCTTTCTCCCCCTTGCTTATGTATATATTATACCATTTTTTCTCGTGACATGCCAGCGGCAGGAACGAAAGTTTAATGATTTCAAGCACTTAGAGCGACAATTTCTTCTTTTTCCCATTTCAAAAACGTGACCGTGAAAACCTCAACAATTTCAACTACTTACAGCACCTACATGTAGGTAGGTGTAGGCATATATCCTACCTTTCGCGACAAAAAACGACATGTATCTCAAGTTTTTTTATTTTTTTTATTTTTTTTTTAACTTTTTTTTCTACTACATCCACCTACACTATACTACCTTGCCCTACCGGTAGGAAAATGTCGTGCGAGGTAAAAAAAATAATACTTATACCTACACCAGAATACATTGTACTAAAACGTAGGTGACTCGACTACAGTGTAGGCAAGCGTAGGCGACTCGACTACAACCTAGGTTGCTGTAGGCAACTCGAGCACAATGTAGGGCGGTGTGGGTAAGCGTAAGTAACTCGAGCACAATGTAGGGCAAGGTAAACAAATCTATTTAAATGTATTTAAAAAACTTACATGTAGTAGGGTGTGGGTACCCCTCCCCCCTCCCCCCACAGGTAGCCGAATGTAAGTCTTACACCTACATGCACCTACATGCGCTAGCTACGCCCACGTTCTCTCCACACAGAAAATTTCGGAGATTTTACGATTAACTTACAAAAATACTATTTAATTGTGACGTTAGTTTTTTAACGGTTTTAAAAAAGGAGTGGCCCATGAAAATCACGAAAAAAATTTTAGAGAAATTAATCAAAGAAGAAGTAAAAAAAGCAATGAACGAGGACGCCGTCGACAGCAGTTACCGGAAGGGCTATAAAGTCACAGTTGACGGTGCGCGTCGCGAAACGGGCGCCACCATGGCTCGGCAGTTAAAGTGGGTTAAGGGTAAGCCGCGTTCCCAAAAGGCGCTTAGAATAGTAGCCAGCAAGTTGGGGATAGCCAATAACGGCGAATTGAGAGAAATGTTTTTCGGAAAAAGCATTCGGGTCATTTCCGAAGAAGACCCGGTATACCGCGAATGGACGCAATGGGTGAACCAAAAAGGATATCCACAAACGCCTTGGTGGAAAAAAGCCGTAGACCTGTTGTTTTCGGACGGCGCGCAGGCCGATGAGACCATATTCGCTTTTGTGGCAAATTATTACGCAACGCGTGGCATCCGCGGCGCGGGTGGAACCCCATTCTCCGACAGAGAACTACCACCGGACCTAGATGAATCTAAAAATAAAAAAATATCAAAGAAAAAGTTAGCCCAAATAATCAAGGAAGAATTAGAAGTTGCTATAAAAGAGATATCAGAAGACCCATGCAAGGAAGAAGCATACAAAACTCATAGTGCACCAAGATTTGGAAAGGCCTGGCATAACTGGGCCCAGTGCAAAATGAAAAACGACAATAAATTCGGACAACAAATTCGCGACTGTGCAAATCGAAGCGGGCCAAAGAATTCGGATGGGTCACCAAGAGCATGCATGTTGCTAGACCTCCCTAGGAAAACAGCAGTGTCTATTGCACAAGATGTTTTGGGCACGTATCTGTCACAACGTAAAATTGATTAACCAGCGGCAAAAGAGGGTTTCATGAAAATTTCCAAAAAAAAATTAATAAATATTATTAAAGAAGAGATAGGACATGTCCTTACAATGGAGTCTAGCAGCGATGAGCGCATCCCTCCTGAAAGCTTGCCGTACCTCACCCCTGAAGAGTGGAATGCCGAACCCGCCGCAAAGTGGCTAGCTAATTGGGTTAAATATAGTTTTCAAAAAAGTTATAAAGAAATAGTCCGACGGATTCTTGCTATGGAAGATGATATTGAAACCTTAAAGTCTGAAATAGAAGAATCCAGTCCTGCAGTTGCTCCCACTGCTCCGCAAGTAAAAACAACTAAATAATTGCTGATTATATTGCGCGGCGCTGACAAAATACCGCATCATTTATAACAAACAATCTTTAAAACACTATTTACCTTGTAGTGCATTACAAAGCGTTAATTTTTTAACAGTTTTTAAGGAGATATTTTATAAATGAAAATGACAAAATCTAACTTGCAACGTATAATCAAAGAAGAGCTTGCAAGTGTTCTAGCAGAAGTAAACGTTGCAATTGATGAAGCTGACCGTGTCAATCCCAACCGTTCATCCAAGCGATTAGAGCTTGCCATTAATGAGCTAATAAGACACGCCAAAGCTTACAAAAATCATTTAAGTTCGGAGGCGCAAGGCTTTGACCAAGACGTTCCTGGTAAAAAAGCACTTGACTATGGTTTAATAAGCGAAGTTGTCGATGGCGCAATGAATCAATTTATTAAAGCTGTTAATTTAGCTGCCAACAGTTATGGTGTAAATTACGATTATATAGAATATGAGCTTGGTGCTAATCGACTTACAGTTAATCGACAAGCTGCTAACTCATTAGCAGGTGAAAAGAACGCTATTGATAGAGTTAGAGATATGCTTAAACCTTCCGATGACTCTGGTGATGGAGATGAACCGGTATTAGATGACGAAGATGCTCCTAATGACGAAGACATTCCTAGATAGCAGGTAGCTAATTGGATAAAAGGTAGTTATAAGCACTATGAAGCAGAAAAAAAATACCGCAAAAAAAATTCGAAAAAAAAATTTTCGCGCTTCATGGGTATTTTTGGCTTTTTCCCTCTGTTTTTTAACTCCTTCCTGCGTTGCTGAGCAAAAAAGAAACTCTGAACTTGTCGTAACCTATCAAGGTAAAGTTGTCCACCGGGCTGGTTCAAGATATACTGGCGAAAAAGAATTCATAAATAAGCTTAATGATGAAAAAATGCCTGATTTTGTTTTGTTTTCGTCTCAATGGTGCCAATCATGTCGCCATGTTGAAAAGAAAATTCAAGATTTTGGCTGGAAAAACAAAATTATTGTTTTAAATTTGGATGAAAAGTGGGTAAACTTTATAGCTGGCCAATTGGGTCTGCGTGGGGTGCCTGCTTTAATCATTGTACACAACAAAGGTAAGCAAAGAGATATGATATATTATGGCCCCACCATAATTATTAATAAAATTTACAGTCATTTTGGATTTATAAGGTAAAATATGTGTATAATTTGCGTTGAATTAGATAAAAACAAGTTAACTCCATGGGAAGCAAGGAGAAACTTAACAGAAATGGTCGAAAAGATTGGAGAAGAGCACGCCTTGGAGGTCGATAAGAAGATTTCAGATATGATTTTTGAGAATATCAATCTAGAGTATGGTGATACTATCCATGATGATGAAGAGTTATATGATTGTTGCGATTCTTATCCTTGCGATTGCGGATGGGGGTGCTAAATGTGCCGTATATTCGAATAAAAAAGTGTGTTTTTAAGAAAAAAAAGAATAAAACAAAAGGTAAAAAGGTCGGATGTTCAAAATCCGTGCCAAAAGCCAAAAAATATTTAAAAAAACTACATTCATTAAAAGAAAATTTTGATTTTGACCCACAAATAATTATTGATTCTGTTAATTCTGTCCTTTCTGAGCTTCCCGATGGCCATCAGCACAAAAATTCAAGGTCCGCTAATATTATTTTGCGAAAAATCTATGAAATTTTAAAGAATAACAACTTTGAAACCAATGAAGACCCAGACTCTCTGGTTCAAGGTGTTTTGAGCAAAGTTAAAATATTTTAAAAGGAAAAAAAATAAAAAAATGAAAAATTTTATACTATTTTTGATGTTTTTTATGTGGGCAGCCGCGGCTGTAGGGCAAGAAAAAAAGAAATTTTATGAATTTAACCCAATTTACATAAAAGCTTCAAACAAAGTCCCTCCTAAAACGAAATTTTATAATTTTGATGACCTTTTAATCAACGGGCAGTACAAAAAGCCCCAAGTTTTATATACTGATGTGAAACAAAAAGTAAAATTTGAAAGATTATTGAAATTGAAAAAAGATTTTCTTCCAAAACTAAAAAATACTCAAAAAGACCCTACTTTGCGTTAAGAAAACTAATTATTTAGTATAAAATTACTAAAAGAGGAATTTATGCAGTACTCAAGAAAAGATATTATAGAAGAAATAAAAAAAATCTTTGAACAAAGCCCATCGGACACAACGGCCAGCGATTTGGATAGGCGCGCGCGCAAAGCACGCGATAAGAAGCCTTTGAAGACGCCAAAACGTACTGGGCCGACCAGTACCGCGGTGGAAAAGACAGGCACTTCAAGTTCCGGCGCCAGCAAGACCACAGCTAAGTCAGATGCCGCAAAAGCAACAAAAGAGAAAGCAGCAAAAGAGAAAGCAGCAAAAGAGAAAGCAGCAAAAGAGAAAGCAGAAAGAACCAAAAAAGAGAAAGCAAAGGCAGATGCCGTTGCACAGAGAATCACAGGCCTAGGCGGCGCCAAGTTTTGGGCTCGACTTGATGGTGAATATGAAGTTAAAGTAAAAACAGTTATGGCGCTTCAAAATAGAAATTGGTGGGAGAAGCCGGTCGACTGGGATGATGAGTATTATGAAGAAACTGAAACATTCAGCGCGAGAGATAAGGATACAAGCGGCCTGACAAACGCCAAGCTTGATTATGATACAACAGCCGCGGAACCCTATGAAGATATGTACCGCAGACAAGGATATTCCCAAGTTTACCAAAATGTGAGAAGAGTGCTAATGCGCCCGGGCGCAGTCGACTATCAATCAGCGGCTGCTGAGAATCTAGTTCAACAAGCAAGTCTGATTAAACCTAGAATACCTTATTTTATTAACGTCTCTCACAATATGCACTCAAAAAGAGTATCTGACTCGAACAAGAGTTCTCACATTTCGAGTGGTATGGCCCCGGGCGCGACTGTAGCGCCAAAACAAAAATTTTTTCACAAGCACCCATTAAATGATGCCAAAAATAAAAAACTAGTTGTAAAAACTATAGAACGTTCATTGGCTCCGGCGAAAGAAGGCGGAGAGTTTGTTATTGGTATACCTTATTTTTATTGGCCTAATTATGGCTCATCAGTCGGCGCGCCCGTGACAACTAATAGTGAATTTGCTGTAATTTGCCTTTATCCCATGTTTGCTAGTGATAAGTATGCAAGCAAGGATTATGTAGTAGTTCGAGCGATACCATTTAGAACAAGACAAAGCATAGCGTTAGGGATTGGCGCGGCATTTTATAACTGGACATGGGCTGAAGGTTTTGGGGACTTAGGGCCGGCCGGCACAAGATTGAGTGTCAAAACAATTCAAAAAGGGGATGAAAACAAATTTAATGCAATGACAAATCGCCCGGGCGAATTTTCTGTTATGGCAAACCAATCTAGTATTATAAATAAAAAAATTGATGGTCACATAGCATTGCTAAATAATTTCATAAAGCACCTTAATAAATCAATTGCAGATAAACAAGTTGTTTCAGATTGTACTAAGATTGTAAATAATTATGTGAAATACCTTTCAGAACTAAGGAAGCATACAGTATTTCTTAGCTCAACGACGCGAAATTATGCCGATATGGCCATGCACTGGGTACCTCTTATAAATTATGGAGGAATTGTAAGCGATGCACAAAAAGCTCTTTGGCCTGGCGCGCAAAAATAATGAAAAGAGGAAATTTTAATCATGGATGCATTTAAAAACCTACTAAATGAAAGAGGGCTGCCAGGCAAAAGAGGCAGAGCGAAAGGTATCCGGCGCGGCTCAAATCCTGAAAAAGAACGTGGCGGGGATGGGCTGCGATGGAGAGGCCGCAAAGGAGAAGGTTCTGGCGGTTCCGGAACCACCGGCTCGGAAGATGGCGAAGGTGTTGAAGGTGGCACTGAAAAAAAGCCACCTGTAACTGACTCGAAACCGGGAGAGAGACCCCAGCAGAAAAAACCGAAGCCACCCGAAGGAGAAGCTGAAGGCGAAGGCGAAGCTGAAGGCGAAGGCGAAGGCGAAGGCGAAGCTGAAGGCGAAGGCGAAGGCGAAGGCAGCGCTGAAGGCGAAGGTGATTTCGACCCAAAAATGAGAAACCTTCTCGTTGATGCAGTAAATTTACCAGGAATCATGATTCAAAAGATAGATTATGCCAGAGTTCCCTCGGACTCCATTGCAAGATGGAAGGGAGACAAAAACCGCCAGATGGAAATCCTATTCAGTTTACTCTCCGGCATTGATGGGCGAAGGCAGGTGGAAAAAACACGCGCGAGAATCAAAAAAGATGGATGGTTCGGGGAAGATGAATTACTTAAATCTTTTAAAACCGTCTGGAGGAACCCTCCTGGGGTGCCTACGTTTGGAAATCCCGATGGTTCTGAAAACATGACGCCTGGCCAGGCAAGAGAATTCACCTCGCGCAGTATTTTCCAAAACCTTATGCTTAAAGATAACGCCAAAGACGAAGATATAAGCCGGTTTTATAAATATCTGTTTTACAACTCTCGTCACTGTCCTCCTGGGCACTGTCTAACAAAAGACCGGTCTTTCAATTTAAAAGCCAAATTTACAAACGATTATGGTAACCAAGATACATTTGGTGATTGGGTAGAATACCAGATAATTTTCCATAAAAGATACAGACACATGTTCAGAAATATCAAAAACGTTAGGCTGCAGCGTACGGGCATACGCGACGAGATTTTATCATCAGAACAGACTAAAGGAGCTGGTGATAGTGGAAATATTGCTACTGCGGCATTCTACAATATTTGGTCCTTGCACGAAGCAATAGACCTTTACCGTCGTGTTGATAGTCGAGTTGAATCCAAAAGAAAGCCAGATAAGCAAAGACCATTTTCAGGTCGATATAGTAATAATAGCCTTAAAATAAAAAAGAAAATAGAATATGTGAGCATAGGAAATGATAACAAGGAAAAGAAAGAGTCCCACCCAAGTGAGCTTTACAGGTTAACCAAAGAGTATATTAAAGTTGCTTACAATATTGACCAGAGATTTCAGGAACTTTTATCAATAAGAGATAATGGCGACCCGGAAAGTGAGGAATTTAAGATAGCGAGTAATACCATTGAGAAAATGCAAGACTCATATGAAAGTGCTATTAAAGGTTACAAGGCCCAGGTCACCACAGATAGGGAGGTATTATACGATGGTGAAAAACTGGGTCACCTCAACAACAGCGCTAAACAAGGTCCGGCATTTATCATTACAACGCCAACTATTTCCTCGGCGGCCATGGCTGTGTACAACACATTTAAGAGTAGCTCTGGAGGCATGCACACGACTATGGAGCAAATGATGATGCCTAATTTCTGCAAAGAGGCCAATCGGGCCGAGCTATTCCAGAGAGAAGAAGAAGAGGAAAAAAAAGCTGATGCTGTTGCACCTACTGCACCGGCGACAAAGACTACCAAGGAGAGTAATTACATGACAAAAAATGATATCAAAAAGTTAATAAAAGAAGCTTTTGAAGAAGTTAATTCAATATATGGCAGTTATCGCTCCTCAAGGCACCATTTGCAAGAGCCGAGTGAAGATGTTTTAGATGATAAACAAAAAAACTTATCACAATGGAAGCATTTTTGTGATACTATGTCAAACGACACAACAAAAATGCAGGCGGTTCAATTTTGCAAAATACTAATAAAAGATACAGAACTTCTTCAGGATATATTAGAAATAATAGCTCAAAAGCCAGAACTTGCAGTCATTATAATGAACAAGATGTTAGAAAATGACGGCCCTTTGCAATAAAAGATGGATTACTGGTTCTGGAAAGCAACTTTCCTTTAAAGAAATTGCCAATATTATTTCAAATTATTTAAAAACTGAAAATAAAATTTTCATAGGCTCAGATTCTTTCGCCTCAAAAAAAAGAATATGCTTTGTAACTGCTGTGTGTCTTGTATCACCCGGTGTGCCAGCAAAATACTTTTTCTATAGAGAATATACACCCTCAAAAAAATATCATACTTTATCTTCTAGGATAACAGAAGAAGTGCGGCGTTCTATAGAGACAGCAGAAATATTGTCAGAAGACTTATCTATCTCACCCAATAATATTGAGTTACATTTAGACGTTTCCCCGTTTGGAAGTAGTCATAAAACCTCTAAATTCTCAGATATGTTAACAGGGTATGTTCAAGGTTATGGTTTCTCTTGCAAGGTAAAACCTAACGCATGGGCATCTCAATCTGTTGCAGATAGGCATTCGAAGTGAACAAAAAAACAAAAGCAATAAATCCAATTATTTATAATGTTTCGCACCAAGATTTACTTGATTTGTGGGTCGACTCTTTTCACCCTGATGACCATCTTTTGGTTATTTGGGATGCCCTAAATCACTTTGAATTACTAGATAATTGCGGCTTCAGGCTTGATTATGAAGTTTTGTACAACAATAAAATTCTAACAGTCTCTTTGGATGATGTAATGGAGTGTTTTTACATTATGGATGTTATATCTTCTAGGGAAAACCACCCTTTTGTGCAGGTTTACTCTGAAGGAAGGCTCTTAACTGATAATTTAGAAAATTTAAGAACTGATATTAACTAACTATTTAAAGTATGCTGAGGGTTCAAATAATCAAAGACAAAAAAGATATTGATGTTGTTGCTAAGGTCGTAATTATCGACAAAAACAACGATGTTTTACTTTTAAGGCGCTCTGATTATCACAAAAAGTTTGCTGGTGAACTAGATTTGCCAGGCGGACATTTAAAAGAGGGAGAAAATCTAATATCTGGCCTGAAAAGAGAAGTTCTTGAAGAAACTGGTTTGAAAATTAAAAATCCTGTTTTTTTTGAGAAACAAAAAGATAGATATTACTTTTTTGCAAAATATAACAACAAAAAAATTAAATTAAGCGATGAGCATATAGAATATGGCTTTTATAGCAAGAGCGAGATGGACCAAAGCAAAAAATTTGAAAAAATTGCTATAAAAGTATTGGAGAAGCTTGAAAATGATTAATGTTTCCATAAAAAAAGACAATATTAAAAATAAATGCTTTTTAAAGCCAAAAGAATTTATGCATAGAGATTTTTGGGATGAAAAAGTGCTTTTGCCAGAGATTTCCGAAGCGTTATTAAGAATAGCTGATAGTATTCTTAAAAATATGGAAATAGATGCTAAAATTAAAGATATAATAGTGACTGGCTCGATTGCTGGGTATAATTGGCACCCACTTTCAGATATAGACCTTCATATTGTTTTTGATTTTCAAGAAATTGATGAAAACTTTGAATTAGTAAAAAGAATGCTAGACCAGTCTAGAATTAACTGGAACAAAGCACACGATATTAAAATAAAAGGTCACGAAGTTGAGCTTTATTTTCAAGACGCGAGTGAGCCTCATGAATCAAAAGGTATATGGTCCTTAACCAAAAACCTCTGGAACGTTGAACCAGTGCCTCAGAAAGATGTTGATATTGATTTAAGAAATGCAGAAAAGAAAGCAGAAACATTAGCGAAAGCAATAGAGCACCTAGAAGAGCACCTAGAAGAAGACCCAGAGGGAACATATAAATACGCCTCTAAAATTAAAAATAAGGTATCAGAAATGCGTTCTGCCGGCCTTTCGAGAGAGGGAGTATACTCTCCAGAGAATTTAGCTTTTAAGATGCTTAGAAATTCGAATTATCTTAAAAGGCTATCAAATATAAAAATTAACTCATATGATAAAATGCTGTCCCTTAATGAGATGTACATAAAAGATTACTTTAATGAAAAAAGTGAATCAGATTACATGGAGTTTGAAGGGAAATATAATTTAGAGGACCTTTTGGACCCAAACGGGCCGGCCCCGTGGGGTAAAATCGAAAAGAAAAAAAATAATCTAAATGAACAAGAAGGCGGCTTTTCTATTGATAGAGAAGTACCATATGAAGAACCAGAAGAAGAATTTAATCCAGAAGATATGTCTGGTGACCCTGCATACGAACGAGCGGCTTTTGCCGGGCAATTTAGACTAGAAGGTTTTGGAAAGTTTGATTTTGAAATTTTTAAAAAAGCCAGCTTCGAAATCTTCGACCTTGCAGCAGTATTAGTTGATATTACAGGCCAATATATGGGAACCGATTATGAAACCGGCAAACTAAAGGATTCAACTTGGACGGAATACGAAAAAGCTTACAATGATTGGAAAGCTACACCCGAAGAAGCATCATTTTTGACTAGATTGGCCAAAGCGACCACTCTTGTTATTTTAGGTGTCTCCATGGTGCCAATCATAGGGGGAGTTGGCAAATTATCAACCAAGCTTTCAGCAAAGATTAAAAAACTTTCTAGTGCTATCGGAAAAGCGTCAAAAGGCAGCAGAGCAAAGGCAACTCAAGAGTTTCAAAAAAAGATTCCAGAAGTCTTAACAAAGCTTAAATTTAGTGAAGCGTTAAATAACCCTGCTTTTGTAAAGGGCTTATCAAAAAGGTTAAATCCGGAAAAATATGATTATTACATTCATATAGTTACTTCTGCGCGAAGTTCTGGCATGACAAGTCCGTTTACCGGGAAGTCGGTCGGCGCCGCTGCAGCAGGTCGACAAAAACATATTCAAGATACTGGTTTTTTGGTAGGCAGGTATACATCTACACATAGAAAAAGCAAACTTACCGGCAAAGATGAGCCAATTAAACCAGGCACTAATATGATTCGAACATCTTTTGGTCGAATACCAGGAAAAACCGCGGATGAAATTTCAAACTCTATTCTTTCTGCTACAACATATGCTCCAAAAAAAGGCAGCTTTGTTGTTAACATATTACAAATGCCAAAAGGAAAAAAACCCACAGATTTTCGAAAACCATTGCCAGATGGGTCCCCGGGTATGCCTGGAGATATAAGAATGCGACGTGCGAAATTTCTCTCACCTGAGCCGATTTCATTTGATACTTATATACCATGGAATGATGCAAATGTAGTTGCTGTCATTGATGGTACAGGGCCAAGCTTAAAGCTATTGGGTAAGGTTCAGTAGCATGTACGAATTTTTTGATTTAGGTTTGATACTGATTAACTTGCTTTTCAGTGGCTTATTGCTGCATCGAACAAACAAATTAAAAGATAGAACAGATAGGTTAGAAAATCTAATAAAATCAAATATAAAAAATCCAAAACTAGCCAGAAAATTGTTAAATGAAATACTTGATTAAAGTATAATAATTTTAAACCCCAACAAAAGGAAAAAACATGTTAGCGGATATAGTAGTCGACCTCCAGTATGGAGACTGCGGCAAGGGAAAAGTCGCGCACGCTCTTTGTAGAAAAAATGATTATACACATGTAATAAGATATAACGGTGGTTGTAATGCAGGTCATACAATCTACCATGAAGGAAAAAAATTTATTACACACCATATTCCATGTGGTGTTTTTTTTGGAATCAAATCTATAATTGGTCCCGGCTGCGTTGTGCATGTTGACACTTTTTTGGAAGAAATAGAGCAATTAGAAAGAGCAGGAATCCCTGCTTCTAATTTAGTTTATGTGTCTTCAAATGCTCATATTATTACTGATTTTCATAGAATAGAGGATAAAAAGGATAAAGATATCGGGACAACCAAAAGGGGTAACGGGCCGGCTTATCGGGACAAATACGGAAGAAGAGGGGTTCGAGCAGTTGAAGACCCACGCTTGAGTGATTATATTATAAGTTTATATCATGAGCTTTATGAAAATGATGAGTTTGATGACGTCGAAATACTCTTTGAAGGCGCCCAGGGCTTCGGGCTGGATGTTGACTGGGGTGATTACCCTTACGTAACATCTTCTCATTGTACTGTCGGTTCAGCAATATTAAATGGAGTTCCGCCAAAATGTATTAGAGATGTTTGGGGTGTTGCTAAGATTTATGAAACCTATGTTGGTGCCAAGGATTTTGAAGGCCCTGATGCGGTTTTTGAAGAGATTAGAGAATTAGGTCAAGAGTTCGGTGCCACGACTGGCCGGCCAAGACAAGTTAACTGGCTTGATTTCGATATGTTAAAAATGGCTTCTCGAATTAACGGAATAAATAAACTCGTTGTAAATAAAATGGATATATTAGATGAAATAGGCATGTGGAGAGCGTTCAATGGCCCTCATGTTTTAGAGTTTTCATCCCGGGATGATATGGAATTTTGGATTGAGTCGAAGTTGAATATAGAAGTAAATGAAGATTTAGATACATATTTTTCTGGTGATAAAGAACATATTTAAATTATTTTTACCTATTTAACTTACGATGAGTTACGACAACATAATAGAAAATGATTACACTATAAATTTCCACTCAGGCTCTCTAAACGAATATACAGTAAACCCTGTTCAGTCTTTAGGTAGCTTAACAGTCTCAACAAGTCCGAGCTCTATATCTGCGCTTAAAAATAAAACGTTTACCCTAACAAATACTAGAGGTATATCTAAAACGTATGTATTCAAAAACGACCCCTCCTTGGCGACTGGGGGCTTGGAAGGTAGTGAAATTATAATCAACCTTGACAGCCTAACTAATGAAAGCCAAGCTGCATCAGAAATCAAAACAGCTATTGAGAGTGCCAATGGCCATAATGGCACAATTGTACCAACAATTATCGGCACTTCAAAAGTTGTAAACTTAAAGCAGCTTATTGGGGGCACCGATGGAGATAAGAATATATCATTAGGGGGCACAATGGGAACCCTAATGTCGAAAAGCAATTTTACAGGGGGAACAAATGGCTCCAAGCCAGAACACCTTCCTTTTAGATTTTCTTTGAGGACAATTCAAAACATCAGGGGACAGAATGAAGAAAACTACTATAATACTTTCATTGGTATTCAAAAAGATTAAAACTATATATTAGTAGGAGATTTTTTATGTTATCTGATTTAAATCCACTAATTAATAGTTTGATGTCTTTTTCCAAAAAAAGATTAGGATTCCGAAGTCCACCTAGTTTATTTTTGGATGATTCAAAAGAAAATTCAGATTGTATCTTAGGAAAGACTGCCCACTACGACCCTGAAAACGAAAGTGTAACTGTATTTACTCATAAGAGGCACCCAAAAGATATTCTTAGGTCATTATCACATGAATTGGTTCATCACTGTCAAAACCAGCGAGGTGACCTCTCACAAGACAAAATAGGAATGATGACAAAAAATTATGCTCAAGATAACCAACATATGAGAAATATGGAGAAAGAAGCCTATTTAGAAGGTAATATGTGTTTTCGGGACTGGGAAGATAGTCTAGATAACAAACTACAATATAGAATTACAGTTGCAGAAAGAAAATTTTTAAAGGAGAACAAAAATATGTCTGTAAAAATAAACAAAAGTACTTTAAAGAATCTAATTAAAAAATTAGTTTCTGAAAGGCTCAAAAACCAAGTGATAAATGAAGACGAGAGGTCGAAAAGAATAAATGCCAGGAAACCGAAGCACGTTCCAATTCCAACTGGTATGACTAAAAAACAAGAAGCCCAATTCGATAAAATTTATGCTAGCAAATATGCAAAATATAGAAAGGGTACTGACGGAAAGCCGGCTATGGACCATGCGGCTGCACATGATAAAGCCACAGAGATGGCACTCAGAGCTGTTGTTTCAGCCAAACAAGCACAGCGTTTTGCGCAAGACCGAACCAAGCCCAAAACGACGCTTCCTAAAGGTGGTCTCGATGCCGCGAGCGATACTGTGGCCCCAGCAGCACCCATGCAAAAAACCGTAAAAGAAGAAGACGATGCTTTTGGTGCAAGCCATTACTGCATTCATCATGGCGGAGTTAATCATAACGGAAGCATTGCCATGGCAGAAGCAATCCAACATGTGGCACCAGACGCTAACGGGTTTATTAGTCACTACGACATGAAGCTGGCTGACGGCACCATTCTTGAAAATGTTGCAGCAGAAGATATACAAGTTACAAACGCTTCTTTAGCTGAAAAACACAAGAGAGATGACCATAAAGCGTACAAGCGAGACCACCTAGAAGAGACTGAAGAACTCGAAGAGGCTGACCAGTCACAAGAAGAGTTTGCTAAAAACCGACCACCTTATGACAAAGCCACTGCTGCAGACAGAGCAGGTCCTGACGGTAAGGCACCAAAGAATGAATCCAAGATTCAAACACCAGAACAAGAAGAAATGCTTTATGAGTCTCGCTTTGGAAAAAGAGACGAAGAGGTTTTTAGCAAACTAACTAAGCTCTGGACTAAGTAAGGGCTAAAACGTGAATAAAGAACTCCTATTAGAGGGGGCTGTTGCTGGTCACATGAACCATATCTACGATAATGGTGAAATGACTTTTGGTGAATTAAAGCAGCTCCTACAAATGGCGGCAGATGGAAAGCTTTCAGGAACTGAAAAGACTGATGGTCAAAACATTTTTCTCTCCTTTAATGTAAAGACTGGAAGAGCAGTTGCTGCAAGAAATAAAGGCCAATTGAAGCAAGGTGGCCTTGATGCTGACGAATTGGATTCTTTCTTCGCGAATCACCCAAGCCAAGCGCTGCGATATAGTTTCGTTGAGGCGTTGGGAGCCTTTGAAGAAGAAGTAAAAAAGCTAGATATTGATACTCAAGAAAAAATATTTGGGCCCGATGCTAGTGTGTTTTTTAATACTGAGGTTATGAATCCAGGAAACCCGGACACCGAAGAGGGAGACCCGCGCGGGGCGGGTACAACAAACGTCATCCCCTATGATAAAAAAACTTTGCTTATTCACAGAGTTGGGCATGCCCAGTTTGATAAACAAACTGGCAAAAAGACAGATTTAGATATTACCGCGAATTTTGAACTTCTTGATAGGGCCTTTGTTGATTCTGCCACAGAGGACCCAAGTATTTTTTCCGTAGAGACAAACCCCGTTAGAAAATTACCACCCCTCCAGGATAAATCTGTTTTACGAAGCACAATGGAAAAAGTCAGTAATTTAATGTCTGATATTGGTGTGTCTGATGGGGACACAATAAACGATTATGTAATTGGACAGGTAAAACCAGAAATAGACCAATTTAATCTTGATGATGCAACTAGTAGATTGTTATTACAAAGAGTTATGAGAATTCCTGCAGCATCTGGTAAGGTACCTGGTGTCAATGATGTAACTCGGGGCATGCCCACTAATATTAAGCAGAGTGTCTCTTCTTATGTGAGGGCATTTAATTATGCTAGTTACACTCTGGATTTACAAAGAGTTCTTCATGACTTTTCTGTTGCTATGGTTGGCACAATAGATTCTTCTTTTATAAACGATAATGAAAAGCAAATTAAGTTTCTTCAAGATGAGGTAGAGAGTACAATATCTAGAATAAAAAATGGGAACAATGAAAGAGCCCAAGCCGAACTGGAAAAGCAAATGATAAAACTCAAAGATGTTGGAGGCATTAATACTCCATCAGAGGGTTTTGTGTTCGATTTTAATGGAGTGACGTATAAGTTTACTGGAAACTTTGCTCCTACCAATCAAATTTTAGGTATGGAGCGCTTTCAGCGCTTTGGTCCTATCGATGCTCAAGATGAAGAAGAAGAGGCGTTAAAAGACAATTCTGGGCCTTCTAGAGTAGCTGTCGTGCCTGGGGCATTCAAGCCTCCTCATAAAGGCCACTTAAATATGGTTGAACAATTAGCCGAAATTGCCGATAAGGTAATCATAATTATCTCTCAACCAACTAAAGGCGGCCGCACTTTGCCGCTCTCAGGAAAAATTGTTGATTCAAATCATGCTGAGCAAATATGGCGAGCTTTCCTAGATAAATCACCAGCTGGTTCAAAAACCGAGATAATTCAATCTCCTGCTGCTAGTCCTGTTGGCGTAACTTATGATTTTGTAATGAAGGAACCGCAACCGGGTAATGATTTGGTTGCCCCGAAAGGCAGCACTGTAATATTGGGCTGCGGCGATAAAGAGGACGACCAGTCTCGTTACCAAACAATAATTAGCAAGGCCCGAAATGATTTAAAAATAAAAATCCATGTTTGTGACTTATCAGCTAAGCATAGTGAAGAATATATGAATACATTATCTTCTCATCCTCATATAAACTCTCGAATTCCGTCAGCTACAAAATCTAGTGTAGATTCTTCTGATTTCCACGCTTCAGATATGAGGTTTATAGTTGATGTTGCAGCTAGTGACCCAGTAGGTCTTCAAATGTTAAAAGATTTTGTTCCTCGCCCAGAAGACGCCATCGCAGTAATGGGAATCTTAGGAATAAATGCGGCAGATAAAAACCAACCAGAAGAAGACCAAGTTGAGGAACCGGAAATTGACGCTGGCGGCCTTCGAGAAATTATTGAAGACTCGCTAAGGAAAATGCTACAAGAGGGTTTTAAAGCACAGCATGCCCCAAAAGCAAAGCCCTCTTCGAGCGCATTTCAGAAACGAATGAGAAAAAGGCTTGCGAAAGCTCACAGGACCTATTTAGATATGGGTAGAAAAGATTTAACAAAACATGGCGGAGCCTTCAAGCACGGCCGGCCAAAAAATATTTCAAATGCATTCTTAGCAGAAGAGCAGGATGAATTAGAAGAGATGAGTTCAAATGCTGGTGGAAATTTAGCTGGTTTTGCTGGGCCTTTTGGAAAAATATATAAAAAGGATGAAGATATGAAAGAAGAAAGAAAACTTAGAAAAACTTTAAGAATCGGTATTAAAGAGTTTTTTGATTTAAAAGCAAAAGAAAATAATGAAATCATCGATTATGTTATTCAAGAGCATATGTTGCGATTATCACTAAGAGAGCTAATATTAGAGGCCGCTGCAGAAGACCCAAATACAGATATTCATGATAATACCGGCATCAATACTCTTAAGGACTTACTTAAAAATACAAACGTCCTTTCTACAATTAGACAGGTTTACAAGACTCTAACAACCTCTGATGACCAAAGAAAGTCCTTTAGAGCACATATGATACAATGGGTTCAAGATACTCTAGCGCCCGTTAAGCTAAACGACACAGATTCTATTGGCTCACCTGATGCAGTTGCACAACTTTCAGAAGAAGTTGGAGTAGATATAGAGGGCGTTGATGCAGAAAAATTTATTGATGCTAATGACGGCTCAGAAAAAGAAACGCCAACCAACGATAAAGAAGAGAAAGAAGGTTTAACATCCATTTCAGGTGAAGATACCACCGGGAGAAACAAAGCTGAAAGAGTCTATCCTTCTATAGAAAAGTCTATTATTGATTATTATGGAGAGCTTGACAACGCAGAAGACCAAGAAATGTTTTATGATTATTTAATAGCAAATTTAAAGCTTTACCACGATAAATGGGACAGAGAAATGGCTAAAAACATTGAAGAACCTACCAATGATGAATACGAAAAAGCAGCTCAGGGTACAGAAAGTTCAGAACAAAGTACTTGATTAAAAAAAATAAATATGCTATTTTAGTTGAGGTGGTTGGGTTTGGCCGTTAAAGGTAGCAAAGTTGAATAGCTTTTTTAGAAAAAATAAATACACTTCAGATATAAAAGATTTTAATTATATAAATAATCTTTTAAAGCAAAAAAAAGTAGATAAAGAATTTATAAATAAAGTAAAGTTACTAACAATAGAAGATTTACTTTATATTAAACTGCAAACTATGTCTAATTCATTAAGAGGGAAATTGTTAGGCATACCTGTATACAAATTTTTAGATGAAATATGCAAAGAAGCATTTGTAAGATATGCGATTTCTGTCTGCAAAAACAGAAGAGATGCATGCGTCATGCTAGGAATAAATAAGTCATATTTAAACAGGCAGATGAAAAAGTACAAAATTAATATAAAAGAGGAAAACAATGAAAATAAAAAAAGTTGAAAAACCATGGGGCCATGAATTGATATGGGCAAATACTAAAAAGTATGCAGGAAAAATACTATACATTAAAAAAGGAAATCAACTATCTCGCCAATTTCATAAAAAGAAAGAAGAAACAATTTTTGTTCAAACAGGAATTCTAGCGCTAGAAATTGGAGCAAAAGAATATAAAACAACCTTAAACTTGAATTCTGGACAATCATATCATATTGCTCCAAATACTGTTCATCGCTTCTGTGCACCTCACGGTGATGTGATTCTTTTCGAGGTCAGCACTCCAGAACTAGACGATGTTGTCAGACTGGAAGATGATTATGGAAGATAGGGACTAATTAATATAAATGGCAAAACGGAGGAAAAGCCAATGAAAAAGTTTTTACATAGATTAGTTACATTATTTGACTCAAAGCATTGCTGCTGCTGTTGTGGTTGTTGTTCTTGTGAGAGTGGCTGTTGTTAAGGAGAAAAAAAAATGCCAAAATTTTATAGACAAAACAAAAAAAGAAGAAACCCTCGTTACTTTTTAAATGAAGGAATGGTCAATGTCGACGGGTATAAGTGGCATGACGATAACCAATCTCCGGACGAGCTTATAGTTTCGGTTGATGGAGAGCAAGTGTCAGTTAGGCAAATTTTTAAAGAACTACATGAAAGGCATGAACAGTGGTCTGGGTGGATGGACAATATAACAGACCCAGAAGAACAAGATAGGTTTATGGCCGGTGGTAACTTCATGGAGGCTGTAAAAGATTGGGCCGAGATGAACGACCATCAAATGGCCAGAGATGATTTTGATGATGAGCGGTCATCTATGAGCAGAGATAATTATAAAATGACATCAGCAGTAATGCAAGATGATGACAGTATCCCCCTCCAGAAAAAGATTCCAAGTGGGTATGGTACGAGAGGTGGAAAGAAAAGTGGACAACTTGAATTTCCAGGTTTAGGCTAAGGGGGTGACCAGGTTTCGACAGGGTAAGGATAATAATACGTGCAAGGCTGTGTGAGTGAGGTCACAGTAAAAACACTCAAAACTATAAACGCAAACGATGACGTTGAAAATTTCGAGGATTTTGCGCTTGCCGCATAATTCTTGAGGAGGTTTTCCAGATACCTTCTTAACCGAACATCTGGATTTGTTAATTTATATAACTATATATTTGCTACTTAATAGCTGTCTTGTGCTAGAACAAGACTAACCTTGTGAACGACGTATTATTTGAGATGTTCTGGACGCGGGTTCGACTCCCGCCACCTCCACCAACTTTTCTTATTTTGAGGACTACTTATAACATGCGCAGAATAATAATAAGAATAGTTAAATCTATAAAAGATTATATATGTCCTCCTGCCACAAAAGACCTTGCCCTCAACACCAAAAACAGAGATGCAACAATAAAAGAGTACAACTATGGACCGTTAAACGTAGATGAACCTGGAGATTATTGGAAAAAGATAGGTAAGTATTGGAAAACTAGTGAAAAAGCTGCTAAGAAGTCTAACTGTGGCAATTGTGTAGCTTTTGATATATCACCAAGAATGAAGGAGTGCCTACCCGGAGATACTTTTGATAAAGATGGTCAACTTGGATATTGTTGGATGCATCATTTTAAATGCCACTCCGCGCGTTCTTGCCACACCTGGGCCAAAGGCGGCCCAATAAAAATTGACAAAGAGTCTCATAAATGGCAAGA
>CETN01039775.1_pt1 | contig 25576 bp, 38 predicted proteins | sample 531301 | NCBI WGS metagenome assembly CETN01 (sample SAMEA2622656, study PRJEB7988) | marine metagenome | isolation source: saline water (ENVO:00002010), including
CGGGGAGGAGTCGCGCCCCGGCGTAGGCCACCAACTCATAATAGCCTCCCTCGTATTCGATGTAAGCGCCATCATGCCCCTTCGCTGTCAGCGCTTCCTCTATTTCTTTACCAAAATAAAGATCCCCGGTCTCATAGACCTTGAGGATGGCAGCATGATCTTGTCCCAACACCGCCTTGGCGAAACCTATACCGTAAATTTCTCCTTCTTCCATGTCGGCTGTCTGCTTAAAAACGAAGGGGTTTTGCAAACTGACATCAAAGCCTATGACAAAGCCATTGCCCTCGTCCGCGTAAAGAAGTGCACAATTTTTGTCGGCAAGGTAATAGCCGCTACCGAATGTGCCCTCCCAAGACGGACTATTCCAGTACCGCGCGTTATCGAACGGCACACCGTGGTAAAACCGGCCATGGATTGGGGTGGCCATACCTGCGCCACCACCCTCAAACTCTACTGCGCTTATATTCGGTGCTTTGATACCCATTTGCCCTATGCCTTGATTAGGTGACTGCTGTTTTCCAAATCTGAAATATTGAAGGTCTCGGTAACAAGCAAGTCGCAATCTCCACAGTGCTTGGGTATAGCTGTGAAGTGAAAGCGATTTTCGTACACGGCTAGGATTGGGATCTCGACAGCGCGTTTAGATTCATTGATTGTCTCAAATATATCTTTGCTAGACCCCTCTTCAAGTAGCTCATTCAGTTCGTCGAAATCTGTGACCGACCAGATTCCGTTGTAGTTGAACTCCTCAATGCGGAGAACGCCAAGACTTTTGACTTGAGCAGCAAGCTCTTTAATACGGGCCTTCATAGCATCGGTTAACAAAATGGCAAATGACACAGGGTAGTCGCTCGCAAATTCATTTGCGGAGCGAACGGTTGATAATAGTGTTTTTGTCATTTGGTGTTCCTCGCGATAATCGGCCGTAGAAGTGCCGGGTTGTCTGTTTAATTTTGGGTTAATGCCGTCTGATTACGCTGTTTTTTTCTCTTGTGGCTGACTTTGCTTCCAGATGCGGATAAGCGGTAGTGGCAGCGTGACAAGACGTCCTAGTCGAGATTCGCCATAGCAGCGCATCGCCGCTTCAGTAGGTGTGTCACCTTGATGTTCGATGGCGCCGAGTTTTGCGGCCCAGGAACCGCTCTCACCAGGCCGGATCGCGATGCCAAACTTGAAGATCAGCTCACCAGCTTGCTCCCAGTTGGAGCTGGGATGATATTGGTGCCCTATTAATTGGTACGGGCGCTTTTTAGCATGATCGTCCCATACCCAGTAACCAGCCTGCTGGCAGTCTGAGAAGCCCATTGGGTTGTGCTGAATGGGTAGCCCTTCTACAGTGGCTACAGCCCAATCTAGCGCGACTGTAGACAGACTAAAAACCGGAAATTTGGTGTTCATTTTCAAAACCTCAGCTCAGGATTGCGATGATCTTGGTTACATTGGTTATCTTACACTTACGATTATGCGCCGGTAGGATTTGAAGTTGCCGAGGAAAACTGAGCCAATTACCTTCACTCATCCCGCCACCGGCGGGACTAATAGTGGCTAGCTCCAGGGAGGTGGCGCCCGCGGCAGGCGAACCTGCGACCAACCGCTTAGAAGGCGGTTGCTCTATCCAGCTGAGCTACGCGGGCAATGTGGAAGCGATGGAAATTATTGTATCCATAATTGAAAGCCTGGTAAGGAAAGAGCTCTTATCTCTTCGACAATTCTATTAGCCTTTTTACGACGCAGGCAGTTTGCCATGCATCATGGGCTGCGCTATGGATTCCATTCAACCGCTGCCGGTGATCCTCGATGCCGAAATATTCAGTTAGCGCATCAAGTGACGGGCCTCGGCGGCTACCCCCAACCCCTACTTTATGCGCCCATTGGATAGAATTCTTTTGGGAGCAAAACAGCGCTGACGGCTGCGGGGGTGGCAACTGATTTTTAATAGCCGTGTACTGTAGAACGGTCCAGTCAAACTCAGCGTTGTGCATTACAACTGTCTGGTCATTGAGTAGTGCCTGGATTGCAGGCCAGTGGGTAGCAAGCGGTGGGAATGATGCCGCGACAGCATCAGAAATGCCGTGGACATTCTCGGCAAGTGGGTGGATAGATCGTGATGGCCGGCAGCTGTATTCAATAGGCTCAAAAACAGCCCCATTTTCAACAACTGCAATCCCCAGCGTGACCATATCGGGAATATCGTCACCTTTGATTAGATCGGTAGTCTCCGTGTCAATAACTACGAAATCATTAGGTAGACTGGCGAAAGCCATCAATAATTCGACATCGCTCAGATTCGAGACCATTAGACGGCCTTTGCTGGCGTCACCGAGTACACGACGCCATCGCGATAATGATAATTGAGGTAGCGGGAATGGGTGATTGCAGCCACCGCAACAGGTCGTAAAATACCGATGCAAAGGCCATTACCGCGCACGCTACGGTAGCGAATACCGTATTCGTTTTGAGCTTTTAGCTGATCACCTAGCGCCTGACCTGCTGTGTAGTCAGTAGTGTGTGAAATCCTGTCATCGTCCAAGTCCGAGGCATCACGCAATGCCTGATACCCAACCTGGGCGCGTAGGACTCGCATTTCGGACGTAATCGCATCAATACGCGATTCTTTGAGGAACTTGGCACTGTGATAGCGAGTTTCAGCAATGGCAACATGCTCAGAATCGGCGCAATAGAACATGCCAAATTCCCGATTAAAACGGCCACCGCGCCCCGGCTGAGGCGGGTGAGTAAAAGGGGCCATAATCCAGCTAGAGCCAGGCCCAAAAACTCTGTCAGCTCGCGGCACCAAACTAATATCGCCCACCTCGTCTCGCAATCTGGGATTGGTCAAGGACTCAATCTCATACAGCAGGTCGAAGTCGTCTGGGGAAGCCACTCGCTCGAAGATGCTGATAGACGGGTACCGTGTTGAGATTATTCTGAAAACCTCGCCAGAACACTCTTCAAGCGGTAGATCGGCCGACGACACCATCACCAGACACCCCGAGCATTGTCTAAGAAACTACGCACAGCGGCCAAATCTACCACCATCCCTGCCAGCATACGCTCCTTGGGGGGCGTGCCATTAAAAAAAGAATTGTCGTTTGGAGTAGAAAGCCAACGATCGGCAATGTCGGGGTCAGGTAGAAGAATCTCCAGCGCTTTAAAAATGCCGAGAATGTAGCTGATCCGCTCAATCGCGTCAGGTGTGAGTCTCGCCTTCTCCGGCTGCCCTATCCAATTGTAGAGAGTGCGCTCATTAACCAGCCCCAGTAGGGTCATCTTCTCACTTCCGGTTAAGCCCCATTTTTCGAAGATGCCAAAAACCACTGGAAGCACAACAGCGCTCGTACGCGGGTTTTGATGTATTGACGTAAGTGCCGGGTTCATACCTGTACTCCTGCGATTAAATACAGTGTCGCACACTGTATTATTGCAGTCAATGACCGTGCTGCATTGCACGCGCCCAGCCTGCCCACGCCACTTTACCCACGCAGTGCAGCCAACGGCTGGGAGCCGGGCCTGAGCTGGGCACAAAAAAGCCGCGATTGATTCACGGCGTCTGTTTGTGCTGTCTATGTATGGTGGGAAATCAGGCCGCTGCTTTCTTCTCGCGTAAAAGGGTTACTGTGCAAATCTTTTCGTCGAAACCATGGCAACAAATAGACATCTGATCGCCTTCTTCCTTTCCTCCGCTCATCCACCACGATTTAGGGTTCCTCACGATGCGCTCAATTAGCGTAAGTGGTTCGACAGCCGCGTTCTCGTGGAAGTTATGCGCCGCGTCATAGGCATAGTCGTCAGACAGTGTACGCAGTGTACGCAGGTCTTCTGCCTGGCCATTCGCGAGCATTCGGATAACGTCGGCAGGCTTCCATTTGGCGGGGATGGCCTTCAGGGGCTTAAGGGATTGCAGCGCTTCAGGGAGAGGTGAAAATGTCCGAATTGATTTTTCATCAGTGCGGCTTACGTCAATCTTGATGTCCCCTTCCCGGATGGTAGAATGATTGCTTTCGCCAAGCGCCTGGGCACAGCGGGCCATAAGCTTGTCGATGGACCAATCCATAGCCTCCAGCAGCTCGATGATCGCGTCGCCTGTCTTCCCGTACAAACTGAAGCCGTCGCAGGTCTTCCCCGACTTGTAGGCATTACGGACTTCTCGAACGTCCAAGTGGGAATGCAGTGAATCGCGGCTAAGAGCGATACGACGATGCGTGTCCTCGGTGTAAATCACACGGAATGAATTATTCAGCTCTATCCACGCCTCAAGTGTTCTAGGCTCTTTGGTGATTTTGTAGCTCATGGAATTCTCCCCCCTAAGTGAATGTAAACATTTTCTCACCTGGGGCTGGGCGCAGTAGTAAATCGACCGCACCGGGCTATCTACCTGCCCGTCATGCCTGGCATTTAAGGCGCCGGATCGAGTCTCGGATTTCCTCTAGTTTCTCGTGGTGGCGGGAAAGCATAGCCTGCGATTGGTCGACCATTGCCGACGACGCCTCAAATCCAGCCTTATAGGCCTTTGAGTTTTTGCGGGCCTGCGTGCGCTTCTTGGTCACGATTTCCTTTATTACGCGCAACTGCCCTGATGTGAACGGCTTCAGCAAGTAAAAGGCATGGCTCATGCTCTGCTCGAACAACGAATCTCCCAGTAACTTCAATACCGGATCCTGGGTAGCCTCTTCTCTCATATCCGCACTGAGGGTTTCAAGTAGCGCCTCAAGGTCTGAAATAAGCTCTCCATCGGTCTTCCCACCGTTGCGGTTACGCTGTGCTTGCTCCTTGGCTTTTTGCACAGCACTGATCTCAGCTTCCCGGCGCAACGCGCGCTCTTCCCGCTGGATCCGCTTGTATCCATCAATGAGCCCCTGATCGCCTGACTTCTTCAGGCAGTCAATGCCAACGACGGAGACAATTCCGCAACTGCTTTTGACGAAGTTACGGTGAATAATCTGCGTGCCGCAATGCTCGCAATAGAACACGTGCCCCTTATCCATCGCATGCACTCCAGGCACGATGATCTCAAAAGGCGCAAGCCCAAGCCCTGAAAGAGTAAAAGTGTGGGTTTCATTAGAGTGAGTCATTAGATGCCCCTTGCTTTATTTGATAGGCGGGGGTGAAGTGTCGCCCCCGCGCGTCAACACACTTAGAAAAGCGCTGATGCGCTCGCGGCCAATGCCTCTTTTACCCGGCCAAGAAGCTCATTGATATAATTCTCCATCCCTGCGCCAGTCAGATAATCGAACGCCTCATTGTAGAATTCCGTATCGTAGCCGCTGCCGTAGAAGTCATCGCCAACAAATCCACCAATTGAATCACGCTCTTCATGCAAAACAACAAGCGTGTGGTACCAAACACCCTGACGGTTAAAGCGGGCGCGTTCGCGCTTGCGCTGGCGCTTAAGCTCTTCAGGTGAAATATCAGAATTTACGGACGGGTCAAAACAGTCCCCCTCGTGATCCGCAAATGTATAGAAGTTGTCCTCATTCTTTTGAATAAGGGCCAGTCCGTCCCGCTTCAGCACTTCAAAGCAGGCTACGGATACAGCATTTTCGAGCCACAACGCCTTAAGCTCATTCAAATCCCGTCCACCGAACCATTCAGGATGGTTCGCGTAGTCATCATAGTTTTTGCTGAGAGATGCAATCCCAACTGGGTGGGCTACATGCATTACGTCAAGCTTGTTGATCGAGTAGGTTACTGTTTTCATTCTTGGCTCTCCCTGATTTAAGGTAATTATCTGGGAAAGAGTCTCGAGCAGTAGGAATTCATGATGTCAGACGCAAGTGTTCAGAAAAGAATTTTTCTTACCACTGCGATTGGCACGATTACTAGCTGGTTAAACGGTGTGATTAATACGGACAGTGGAAATAGAGCCGCCCACGGCATCGAGAGGGAGGGAGAGAGGTTGATGCCGTGGGCGGATATACTTTACGCGAGGCGTCGTCTCGACGTGTTGCTAGTATGTCGGCAAATAGTGCGCCAAACTGGGAAATATGGAAGCTCTGATGCCATCAAATTGCCACATTTCCTAGTACAAAGTGGCAGTGAGAGTCCGGTCGCGCACATATTGCTGCACCTTGTCACCGTCACAATATCAATTACCAGGGTTAAAATTGGCGAACTGGGACGAGAAAAGTGGGTGTTTAACAGCCATGTCAAGGGCGACACATGCCTGAATCAAGGCCTTAGGGAACATGCTTGCAGGCCATGGATCGGTAAGGGCTGCATCATAATCAGGGTGTAAGGCCCAGCAATAAAACTGGCCGCGGGCATAGCGCCGACGCTGAAGCGTTACTCGGCTCGCTTCTGCCTGCACCAAGGTGCGAGCTTCGTCAGGCAAAGATTTCATGAACAACTCGGCCGCCTTCTTTTGCGAATCACTCTCACGAAGACAATTAAGATAGTGCTGATAAAGCTTCGTTTCTGTGTAGTCGTGATCTCTTGTGGCGATAGTATGCGACATATAGATGGCTCCAGGTGCTGAAAACACATAGAAGGTCAGTGAGTTGTACAGAGTTTATACGCTTCAATTCACAACAACAGGACACATACAGAGACTATATCTGCACGCAAGTCCCCGCCAACGGCGGGATATGTGAAACCCAAGGATTGTGGAGCAGCCGCATAGACTAGCTCCACTTGACGTCTAGACCTGAGATCTTGCAAAGTCTAAGGCCACACCAGAGATATCCTCGCGGTAAATAATAAAATACGCGGGATCGCCCTGATCATCACTTTCATCGATAAGCCCAGATTCATCGCTGGTAATATTCAAGTGCTCCTTTAAGAAAAGGGCTTCAGCTACGTCAACAGTGCTGGCATGTATCAGCGCGCAGGTGTCATCATCATCACCAAAGCAGCGTCCTTGGATAAGGAACAATCGATCAGGGGCATTCACTACTTGGGAAACATCGCCGATAGAAGATTCCACATCACGCAAATTAGCCGCGAGCCAACTTTGTACCTCTTCTTCAACATCAGAGAGGGAATGTTCTGGTGGAAATGATGGCTTGTATGCAGCAACGGTTCTAAGCCACAAAGCCTTTTCAGAAGGCCCATTTAGATAGGTTTCCACAAAAGAAGCAATAGTGCCAAAGCAAGGTGCATCAAACATAGTTGGAAGGTGCTGTTTGAGCAAAGGGCTCAATTGGTCCTGATTGAAGCCATTTAGCATGAACTCGACGATTTCGCGGAAGAGTCTTTCTTTGGTGTTCGCACTGATACTTTTTGTGGAAGTCATCATTGTGAGAAATCCTTATAGTTAACATTAATAATAAATCTATCTACAAAGCCTATTATCGGCATTTAGTAAATGGTGAGAAGGAATCGGTAGATAGAAACGAAAAACTAGGCCGAGTTTCCGATTTCACTCCGAACTTCACAGAGTGGTTCTAGCAATTGCGTACAACTGATCACACACGCGAAATAATCACCGTCATCGCTGCTACCTGAGGTAAGGTTTATGATGTTAAAGATGCCCGCACTCATTAAATCCAACTTTACGCGCTTGTGGGCTCAGAAATTCATTCGATGCATTTTCAGTAAACATCATTCCACCGTGACTTGCCGTGGATACAATAAATGCACCTGGAAGGACTTCTAAACAACTGTCTGCGCTACCCCACGGGGTTGAAAATATCATTACAATCACCTCTTCTTCTAAGGACATTATGGACAAAAAAATCGCCAGGAAGGATTTCGGCGCCAAAGAGTACAGATAGCATTGCGTGCCTCTTAAGCACTCGCCTGAATCTGTTCGGGATAGTTCTTGAAAGTATGGAAAATCTTTGAATCAAGACTATTGATATTGATCTTGGAGGCCATCTCAACAGCTTCTTCAAGCACTTCACACTTGAGAAAAGCGTAACGGCACCAGCCAGCACTATCATGCCACTTAGCTACTTCGACATAGACGTTCTCTGAACCAGAGTCTTCCACTCGCGCTACACAGCCCTCGTCTTCAATAAGTAAAGCCAAAGTAATACTCTGAAAGGAAGTATCGCTATACCGACTAAACCGTGTGGAATCCATTTTCCTCTCCAGATATCAAGTAATAATCTCATTATTACAAATTACGGATTACACAGTAGTAATTACAGATATGAACATTTAAGAGAGCAATGCCATGTCAATACTAACTACGTGAAATGAGCCACTTAACTACCCCAGACCGCCACCGGCGGTTGCAAGTTTAGTGGCTTGGAGAAAAGGAAAAATTGGAAAAAGAGGTGCCAGGATTAGCCCCCACAAATTCTATGACTCAAGCATCAAGAAATCTTTCTCGATGCTGAGCAAAATCACGAAATCGTTCAAGGACGAAACGTAGCTACTGATCCTCTTCTAGTATCTTTGCAATCAGCTCGGCACGCTCTTTAGGGTCTTCAGGTGTGTCATCATGCCAACACCAACCATCAGTATAAAAGTGATCTTCAAAACCAGATATCGTGCATTGAATAAATTCACTGTCTAGACAATCACTGCCTTTGACTCTATAACCCAAATCACTCTTGACTAAATCAGCCTCTGTCAGATTGCAAAATCTCAATAACGCCTTTAATTCAATTGCAGGCTGAGCCCAACCGTTCCATAGCTGATTGGGATTACTCCATCCAACAATAGGTGCATTATCTTCAATAGAAAAGACACCCTGAAGAAACTCGTCAGGAATATCAGCGCGCACAAAGTTTTCGACAAAAAGTTCCTTTTCAACTTTTTTTACAAGGCCACCGCCAACTCGATATATCGAAACGGAGTCTAAGTCAGCAGCAATTACAGTAAAGAAACCGCCATTTATGTATTTGTATGTTTTATCGATCGTGATTTCCATACGCCACTCCTATTTAGATACATCTTCAAAATTCAACGTATTTTTCAATGCTGACAACTTCTCTTTATGTGGTAGAGAATCGATCTGATCCCAGAGTTCATAGGCATCGTCAGCACTACAACACTTCAGAATCATTGAGTCCAATACGCTTTCGGATTGACTTGCTCGGTCCAGTAAACCCTCCAAATGCCTTTTAACCTCAATGCCCTTTTCAAGCCAGTGAGCCTGCGTGTAGCTCATAGACGCGGCGTACCCAAGAGAAACAGCACGAGCCACAATTGCTCTCTGCGCATCAGTAGGCATCGTATTTGATCCAAATGCCTCTAATGCATCTGATAGCTCATTGAATTCGCTTAGTGTGAAATCCTTAGCACACAAATCAACCTTCCACCTGCGAGGCCAATCTTTAGACTTACTTTCAAAAATAGCGTGCGTATCTGTGCATTCGGTACAAATACATGCAACTGATCCACCAGCGCCGGATGGGAAATTTGCCACAGTACCCCGCTGAATTTCATTGAGCCTAAGCGGTTGTCCACTGAGCTTTTTGGCTAGGTGAATGTTTGTAACTGCCATATTCCCTCCAAGGGCGATCTTCTTGAACTGAACACTTCAGACTGATGGATTCATTATTTCATTTAGGAGCTAGAAAAGAAGGAAACACTTGGGACCGAAGACCTTAATTACAGCCCATTACTATCACAAACACCGCCAATGGCGGAGTCATAACGCATAAACGGAATGACAAAAACCTATAGGAGCATCGGCTTGAGTATCCAGTTGTAGCCGCCTAGAGCATTTACGGCTGTGAACACCAACTGCATTTCAATTTGATGAGAAAAGCAATTCTTCCTTGCCCAGTACAAGAGGCATAAACTGGATAATAGGAATAAAACATAGCCAAAAGGTGAATACGCATTATTCAGCGATAGCAAGAGCGCACCAGCGATCCCAAGTCGAGAGCCAATTACACCCATTTTAGAGCTTTCCTCAACTGATTGATTTGCTGTGCCCATGCCTGTTACCCAATCATCTCTATTCCTTATATGGTACGTGCTTAGTCCCAGGGCGGTAGTACAAACTACTTTAATTATACTTATTATATTTAGCCATTTGCGGACACTACAAACGGACAATTACCGCCAACGGCGGATACAGGATTTTAAATTGAAGGAGAAACGAACAGACTGAGTAAGGATCGTAGTTTGAGGAAGGAATACGCCCCTTTGGACTTTCCGCTGGGGCGATGATACTTGGTCCGGTCGCGCTCAATGCGCTTGCGGTACATTGGGGTGCGAACAACACGCAATTCGGCATGTGCGCCGCGTTTGCGCTTGGCTTTTTTCACGACTTATTCTCCTGTTTGGATTGTGACTTTCTTTCTGCTCGTTGCCGCGCTTCTCGCTTGACCTGGTTGAATATACCGGAAACCACCGGCGTAGAGAAGGCGGCGGTGGGCGTTTGCCGCGATGTTTACGACGGCTACGGGGGCGCAGGGCAACTGTGAGCCAAGCCGGATCGACAGTCAGAGAGATAAGCATCTTCTGTATCGCATTCATTGATCCATTTAGCCTCACCGCCACAATGTTCGGCTACGACTCTGCCAATATCGAGCATAAAAACTTGATGCTTTTGCGGTTAATCCAGTTCACCCAACAATTCTGGCTTAACCAATAAGCCTGTGACAATTTCGGCTAACACATGCGGGAAAATCTGCTTTGACATAATGACCTCAATAAGATGTATGTGGCATTAGGAGCTAACAGTTTTAAAATAAGGGGAGGACAATCCTCCCATTAGTGCCAGTTAAAGAACACTTAAATGAGCCTGCATCACCTTGAATTCATAAGGTGTAATTTCACTCATATTTGGATTCTTCGCTGCTGTACCGCAGTCATACCAAACGAAACTATCACTCTCCTTGTCGCCATCACCTCGATAGCTCACAAAGATTTCATCCAGGCGATCCTCTGGATCGTCATGTCCTGAGCATTTCATCAGGAAGTGGCTTGTGTACTCGTATTCGCCATTTACTTCGGTGATGTCACACATAAAATAGCGCACGTTGTCACTATGTGCTTTACGTTCCGCCTCAAGGAAATCATTGAGTACATGCCAGCGAATATGATCTTTTGTTACAATACATGCGTGTCCACCAAAGGCATCTGTTCTCTGTTTGCTACATGTATGTGCCGCTTGGATTTGGACAATTGACGGCAAGTTGAAGGAGAAAAGAACAGCCTGAGTAAAGATGGCCGCATGTTCAGTATCGATCGATTCGTCTGTATAAACCCACAATCCTTCATCACAACATTCAATGTTAAAATACCAATCCAATTCTTTATTTGAATTGTCTTTGTCCTGTTCTGGATGATTAAAAAAGCAATGGCGAATCAACTTTTCTTCAGGTGTTAGCTCCATGCCATCAGTTTTAAAGATCGCTGCTTCCGCGACTTCAGTGAACTCACCATTAATATGTTCCAGCGCATCAATCGCAATTGCGGCTTGCTCTTGTGAACATGGAATGATGAAAGAAGCTTCGGTGTAATAATTAGCCATAAGGCACCTCACTAACTTATTTGAGTTTGTTCCCAACAATAGGAGTCTTTGTGATTTGCTTTGCATTAAACAGCCTATTGGGCTGTCGAAAGTCTTAGTAGCTTTGAATGATTTGTCAGCTAACCGATCCTGATATTACGTTCAGGATGCGCGTTTGAATGCAAGCTCAAACGCGGTAAGGCTAGGTGGCTGGGGATGAACCATAAGGCCAGGCTGGTGTGGATACCGCTGCTCAAGGCTCTTACGCGCAATATAAGACTTAACCTCTTCATAGCTAGTAATCATTCTTGGGCGAATATTGTTTTCATCCTTATACATATCGCTGTAGATTGATGAAAGCTCAATATCAATTTCATGAACTGGGGCATCAGTCCCAAGCTGTTCAATCAATCCATCGACCGTTTCCTCATACAAAGCCAGGGCGTCTGCAAAAAAAGATGAACCTCGCTCAGATACGCGCATAACGTCCCAGGCATTGTTTTGCTTAACTTGTAGAGCCTTTACCACGCTTGAATCAGTCATTGCGATCTCCTTATCAGATGTTTCCATTATGCTTCAACAATAAATGCGCGGAATGAAAATCACGGTTCACGATGAAACTCTCGCAGCGCCAAAACGGTATTACAGACAAAACTTCGTCAGTCGGTGCGGCCTTGGATCTATTGCCATTGGATATATAGCGATTGTTATTTCCATTCTCCGAACCACAATAATCGAACTAATACCGCCAACGGCGGAACTTACAATTAAGTAGTAGCATTTGGAATGTACAGCTCAACCCGGATCCAAGCACAAGCACTCCGGGTTTAAATTAATGGTTTATGCTAGAGCTTTTGTATAACTTGCGGATGAATTAACCATTAAAATCGAGGCCCACTATGCCGACGAATCCATCAAGTTGTATTCTGGATTCTTGCAAAACTTGCTTCACAAGCTCGTCGTCTATCGACAACCTGTGGACAAATAGCTTTGAGCGCAGTGTAAATATGATCGTCGTTAAGGTATGGATAAAGTGTTTTACATACCCATTTCGTCAATCCAGAGCCATACAAAATGTCAAAACAGAACCGACGCTGTAGGTCTTTAGTTTTCTCAGAGTTGTGGAATTCACCACGTTCATAAGCAATCACAAGCTCGTTTCGACTGTTGTGAACCGACAAGGTTTCGGCGACAGCATTTTTTAAAAAAATGAAGTGTTCTTCTTTAATTTTCATAGCCAAATCACACAGATTCCATTGAACGAAGATATACACCTGGGGAACGATTTGTAGAATCATATTCCCAGCACTTTCCAATATTTTCCCAAATCTCACTTGTTTGCACTTTCTTATTCAAATTCTGATCAAAAGCACCCCATGCAGTAGTAATTTGATCAGGGCATCGAATAAAAAGATTACCATTCTCAATTTTTAAGCTCACACCGTCCACAACAGCAACGTGTTCGAACTTATACTCTTCGCGCTCTCGGTATACGATGGTTTTCATGAACTAACTCCTCAATCGATATGGTTATTCTGCCATGTTGAACAACGCATAGGAGGAAATTAAAACGCCAGGAATCTTACTGCCTAATAAACGGGATACCGCCAACGGCGGAATAAGAGGAAAACTAGAATAGCGCCTCGAGAATTCTCGAGGCGCTAAGAAATAAATTTGAAAGGCTATATAAAACCAAGAGCAACAAGCCAAGATGGCGAACCATCACAGGCAATACCATCAGGCTCAATTTCCTGACCATTTGTTGTCTCAGCAACACCGTCAATCATCCAGTGCTCCAGCTCTGACAAACTCGGCAGAGAATCAACAAGTTGCCAATGCTTTAGTTTGGATTTGAACTCAAGCTTTCTTGAGATCCATTCTTCCAAGTCAGCACCATCTTTGAGGCGTGTACGCTGAACCCAATCATCCTGGCCAGGTCGCAGAATAAAAGTATTACCGTCATCTGTAACTGAAACGAGACCATTGTGTCTTGGGTCAACGTAGCGATACAACTCATTGTCAAGCTTGCCCGAAATATTCATAGAACCTCCTTTAGCGTCATTATCATTATTATAAATTTGGCTATTTGGCAGGGAATGAAATCAACCGAAGAAACGAACAGCCTTAGTGGCTATCCACCGCCAACGGCGGATTGGGAACCAAAACCAGATAGTTATTTACACAAATCAGGTTTTTGGAAAAGGGGGATGTTATAGCGCTGGACTAAAGCTACCACTAATCAAACTGAGCAATCGAGAGCCACTAACTATGTCTATATTGCTTGACCGGAATCTCGATATAACTTGCTTCCCCGTACGGCCAGTGTGAACAAACAACCCTTTGCACTTCTTCGTACGGCACAGCCTGTCAAAATTTTCTATATCTCTTTTTGAAACATACCCATTGTATCTTTTAGCCTGGATTAGATATTTACAAGAATCAATAATGACAACACCATCGATGCCACCGTCACCCGTGTATTTGGTATTTCGGACTATTTTGTGCCCTTGCGTGTCTAAACAGCTCAGTATCAATTCCTCAAATACAAATGGATTTATCTTACGAAGGTATGTGATTTTTTTTTGTGGCGCCTCTATGCTATTTACCGTTTTGATTACTGACATAGATTGTCTTATATAGCGTCGATGCCTGGTTTCAGGCCGCATCAAAAAATAGAGAGAAATTACAATGAAGAAGGTGAATATAACGGTCAACGGAACTATAGATAGATCACTTGCCATATTCACCAGTGCTTTTATATTAAATTCATTCGGCGTAATCATTTGAACGCAGCCTGCAAAACAACAATTATTGATGCTTTCGCACAAAATACCAATTAAGCGGGCGAACCCACTTATCAAAATCGGGCAACCCGATTATCGACCTGCTCGAATCAGGTACAGAACAACAATTCCTGCGATGATCATGAAATGACCATCTGAGACGGTACCAGACGCATGTGCCAGAGCACCGACAAGTGCAACCAGATAAGTCATTGGTTCACCCCCATTATTGAGTGCAGGGGTAACTTACTTTTCCCCCCTTTGAAGTTGCCAGAAACAAATTTTTGGCACGCTTGTTATATCGCTCTCGACTTGGAGCGAAAATTTAAAAAATGGGTAATTCATAAATACTCCCAGCATATATAATCCAGATATCTATTATGATTAATTCAGAAAACAAGGGTAGGAAACCAACGCACTAATCAACGACATCTACTCTGTACCGCCAACGGCGGACAGCTAAATCTTGTCAGCAATAAAATTTGATTGTTCTGTGCATCTACAGCTGCATCTATACTCACATTCTTTGGGGAAGCATTTCTATAAAGGTCCCTGTAGATACGTCCAGCGTGACCAGCTCAAGCGCATCAAATTCATTCGTATCGCTATATTATGTCTTTTCTTACCTGGATAAGCGATTATAGGGTTGAAGAAGGGCTATAAACGCCCTGCCTCGATCTCCCTTACCAGTGTTGATATGTCCGTGCCGTAGTTGGTCGATGGGCCAGTTTCAGCAACGCCATAGAACGGCATCTTGCCCATAGCACCCTCGGGTAACCGTTGCCGCTGATAGCGTGGCTTCATGATCTTCTGGAAGCCCTCGGTGAACAGGATTTTGGCTCTCAGCGCCTCAAAGCTGTAGCCGCGTCCAACACGGTTAACCACACGGATCAGGTTGTTCAGTGACTCGGTGTAGGCGTTGGTAATGGGGTGGTCGAAGTACGCGAAAATGTCATCGTGCCAGTTCCCCATTGCTTTGATCAGCGGGTCAAAGTGGGCCTTCATTTCCGGCGTAATCTGTCGCAGCCAGGCGTAATACGCTTCCTGCGCCTGGTGTCGAGTTTTGCAGTCCCATATATCGAAAAACGCCTCTTTCAGCTCGTAGGCGTGGCCGATCTCTGGATAGTTCAACGTCCAGCGCGAAAAGCGCATGTATTCAGCATCTGTCAGCTCGTGACGGCGTTTTAGCAGGACAAACCTATCTCGCATTAACCCACGGCGCTGCTGCGGCGTTAGGGCGCTCCTGATGGCCTTCCTGGCGCGCTCCAGTGATTCGTTCGCCATCCTGACGACGTGGAACTTGTCGATGATTACCGTGGCGTCAGGGATCATGGTTTCTACCGCTTGCCGGTAGGGTCTCCACATATCCATTGCCACATAGCGTACCTGGTCGCGGTCAGTGCGCTTGCTCAGGTATCGAGTGACAGTGGTTTTATTGCGGTTGTCCAGCAGGTCAACGATGGTCTGCTGCTCGATGTTGGTAATCACACAGCGCGGTTTGATGATGTGGATTTCATCAATGCCCAGCCACTGCGGCATCTCGAATTTGAGCGTCTTTTCCAGCCGTGAGCAGTAGTCGCTGAAGATATTGCGGACGGTTTTTTCATCAACCCCAACATCCTCGGCAACGCCTGAGAACGTGCGGCGAAGGCTCTCGCGCTCGATGTACTGGATCAAGCGGTGGGTCATCTGCCGCTTGTCGTCCTTGTGCGGCACTGGCTCCAGAAACGTCTTGCGACAGCCCTGGCACCGATAACGGCGGCGGTTAAGCATGATGCCGGTGCGTTTGCCGTGAACAGGAGTGTCCATAATCACCTCATCACGACGACCAAAGCCGACGATCTCGTGGTGATTGCAGTGAGGGCAGTGTGTGGGTGGTTCCGAAACTTCGGCGTGTACCTGGTAATCGTGCTCCAGATCCGCCACCTGGAGCACTTTATAATCAGGCCAGTTGAGTATATTGGTCATGCACGTCCTGGTTGATGGCTGACTGTCTGCCCCGCTTCTTCCTCGGCAACAACTTCGGCGATTAGATCATCGGCAACCGGATCGGCTTCGCCGCCATGCTGACGGTGTGCCTGATACCAGCCAACGATCAGCCCAGAAACGTTGTCCTCGGGCGCATCACGGAGCATCTCTACCGGCAGGCCACTGGCCTCGCAGATACGCTCTATCACAGCCCAATCGAAGCTGACGCTTCCGTTTGCCTCGCGAGCCAGCCGCAAGTCAGAGAAAGCCAGGTCGTCGGGGATGGCTACCTTGGCCACTTGTTGCTGCATGTGTGCCTCCACGGCGTCAACTATCCAGTCGGTGAGCCGCATTCCAGCGGCTCGGCTTGCGCGAACCCAGCGGCCTTTGGTGGTCGCTGGTACTCTCAGATGAATTATTGCGTCAGTCATGCGTCACCACCATTCAAGATGCCCCGCTTGCGCGGGGCAGGATTGTTTAAATGGTTTCGATGTGGTGGATGAAGGATTCGTCATCCCAGGGCCAGCCGTCATCTTCTGGCTCTTCGCCTTTTACGGCCGGAAACATCCATACGATCTTGTAGCGCTCACCGTCTTCGTCTTCAGCGTAGCAGGCCCACTCTGACTGATATTCCTCACCTTCGCTGGCATCTCCGAACCAGCCAGTGAACACCCGGTTGGTCAGGAAACACTCGTCGTCGCTATTCAGCTCAATCGCTTCGAGTTTCCCGTCTTTGATCCAGTCTTCGCGGTTGCATTCTTCGGCAGGCTTACCGTGCCATGACTCAACGTCCATAGATTCATAGTCTGACCGCCAGTCATCGAGGGTAGCAATGTCACCGGAGATGGTATGAATGTAGAAGGTGTAAGTAGACATGATGTTGCTCCTATCAGGAATCCCGGTTCCGCCGGGGCGGTGCAAGCTGAACTCTTCAGCTCTTGAATCTAATATTAGGGCATCTGGCCTTTTCCGTCAACCCTATAATCCGATTTGTCTATAGAAGTACATCTACCGCAGATCAACGGAATCCGGATACCCATATGCAGGTTAACTCATGCGTTTTGGAATTCTTCTGGGGTACGTGCCATGTTTAATCTCCGGCTTAATTAGAACACCGATTGCGTGTAAGCGAGCGCGTGAGCTTTTTGCCAAAGAGTTTGATCGCCTTCTCTTAGCACTTCCAGCAGCAGCCGTTTCTCTTCAAGGTAGGTTTTCGCAAACCTCGGATCGTGAGCGAGAATGCTTCGTGTATTGTCAATCAAGTCCGCTAGTTTGATCGTTTTTGCCTCCGGCGTAGCCCTGGAAGTGTGCTCCCTGTCCTTAGCTTTTCGGTGTTTACGGTTACCATCGTTTGCATGACTTACGTCTGTCAGATTCTCAACGAGCAGTGCGACGGAGCCTCCAAATATTGATTCGATCTCACCAAGAGTAATGGGAGTGTCTTCGACCACATCATGGAGCCAAGCAGCAGCCAACATATCCTGCGTGTGCGGCACTGACCGAACGATCGCCACTACGGCAGCAGGATGCACAATATACGGCTCGCCTGTGTACTTCCTTACCTGACCAATGCTTGCGTGCGCTTCGGTAGCCAATGCTTTTGCCCTTTGCACTACGTTCATTATCCTCCCCCGCCTATGCGTCGATATGAGGCCATCACGGCCATTTAAGGATTACCCCTTCGCTATGATATTCCAGTACTGACACTGCTCTTTACGCTCTATTTTGGAGGCGTATATGCATTTGTGGGGCTCACCTTCATCAATTACGCAGCCATCCGGTTCCTGGCCCTCCTCAAGATCGCAATAGCAGCCATAAGGTAGCGCATCCAGTTTGTCCAGTGAGTCTCCAAACGCGGCCTGAAGCGCATCAACAGCATCGCAAAGCCCTAGTTTGTTGCCTACTGCCCGAAGCTGCTGCAGTTGCTCAGAGACTGATATCTGGCTTTGAGGCATCGCTGGTATTAGCTTGAGATCAATCATTGTTAAAAGCCCTTCACCGTTTGTAAGCCCACTGCTGGGTCCATTGTTCAACACTACCGCCGTGCTCTGTGATTACATCGTATACACGGGTGCCCTTATAGCTATCTTCAGGAGCCAGATCCTTGAGCCAGTCCACGCCATGCTGTGCCATACTCTGTTGCCGAGCAAGCTCAGACTTCGATGCAGACTTTTTGCCTGCCAAATCTTCAACAGTTGCAAGCGTGCAACACGTTAAATAGGCTAGCGCAGCATTCGTATCTCGAACTAAGTGAGGGCTCAACATTCAGTGCTCCTTAACATGGTGTGGAAAGAATTCAGCAGATTCTTTACAAAATTCAAAGCCCTTTACCTTCTTTAATTCACAGACTAGATCGAACTCATCTGACTCACACAAAAAAGGTACATCGACATCAATACAGGTCAAGTTGAAAATCTCTCGCGTGAGAATCGATTTTACTTCATCAATTCTACTCTCCAATATTTGGTCCAATTTGTTACAAGACGTTTTAGGAAAATTTACCAAAGGGCTTGTCGGTATCCGCTCGCCATCGTAGGTATCGTCATCAATACCATACATGCAATCGTGAAGTGCACCGTTAACTGGTGTCATCCAGTTTGTTTGGAAAACTTCGGTCCCAAGATAGATATCAACCGAGAAAAAGTACTGGACACCGCCATCGAAGGCATGACGGTGTACGCGTGTCTTGTAAGTCAAAGAATGATCCAGCACTTTAGTTAAGCGCCTTCTCAACCGAGTTGTATTCAATTTGGCACTCCCAAATACCATCGATAAGAAGCTCTACGCGCAACTTATCCACCTCTCCAATAGGGGTGCGTACTCGCCACTGTAGGGCTCCATCGGAACGTGTATGGTTCCTTTTGATTTCGCCTAATCGCTCACGCATAGTGGCTTGATCGGCATAAACCGAGTCAACATGCGTGTTGAATGAATCATCATCCTGTCGGATACTCACCATGAGGATGTGAACGATATTTGAGTTTGCCTGAGACATGTCCGTGCTCCTACCTCAACAATTTGATCTATTATTGGTTATATGTAGGACAAGGGAAGTAAATGAAGGGCAATCAATGGCTTAAATTCTCCGTACAGCCAACGGCTGTAGGCTCAATGAAGCCTTGCTATTCAAATTGCTAACCGAATCACGCGATGCTATCGGGGTTGAAATTGTCTTTGTGGCAATGCCATGCCTTGTTGGAATTCTGGCCGCTGAAACAAGTTTTCGAGCATACCTGAAACCTCTATTGTAAATCCTGATTCCCAGGCCTCCATTAAAGCTTCACCATAACTATTGAACGTCATGTGAGAATAAAATCCTCTTACATCAAACGCTGAATAACGTACTTTCCCAGGACTGCTTGCATCCTTCAAGAATAGACAGAACATTGTCCCGCTCTTGTTAGCTAGCTCTAGACCGGATAGGTCACCGTTCCAAGCGGTCATAATTTTAGATTGATCAGCCTCGCCTGAATAAAGACGGTGTAGTCGGCGCCCATACTTAGCCAGTAATTCATCATCAGAATGCTCCCAGAAACCTGCACATTCAAAAGCACAAAGCGTAAAATCCTGCCTTTCTACGCCCAACGAATTCTTCAATAGTTTAAGCTCATGGTAGTCAACAACATCCAAGAGACGATTAAGGAGTACTGCATTCAGAGATAGTGAAATTGGATAGCTCATAATTATCACCAGATCAGTTGACATGGGTTAATTATGAGCAAGATTTTATAGCGGGGTATTAAATTCTCGTTTCAGAATCGTAAGTCAGAACCCACAAAAATTGACTGATTCTGAAAGTATTTCATCACGATCTACATCACTGAGATCATCAAAGAATCGTAGTCCTGTTGATTGTTGTATTTCATATGGTGACACCACATATTTATCGAAGCTATACAAGGAGAACTCCGAGTGTGGAAATATCATCGCATAGGCTTGATTGCCGTGTACCAAGAGCTTAAAAAAAGACTCTGGAACAATTGGCCCATTTCCACCTATCCTTTCTATGGAATCTTCACCAAGAACAGGCCCAGTCACGATTGTCATATCTTTAAGGTCGTATACACAGTCACGAATCCGCGCCTCTACCTCGGCCCAGCCGTCTCTGTTGAAACCTGGCAGTTGAGGACTCATATTGGACAAAAGAAAGGTATCAGACATCGTTGATTCAGTGGTTCCGACAGTTGCTGCTGGTGCAAGATGTCCCCTGTCAAAGCCGGATCCAGAGTAATGTGTCAATGTAGAACGTACAGACTCCGGTAGGTTAACGTCCTCCCGAAAATCATCAGTACGCTCAACATATACGCCCACTGAGTCAGCTGTAACAGTGTATGAGACCCAGTCTGCCTGCTTGCTTACATAGTTGTAGCCAATCGAGAAGGTTTCATAGCAAATGATCTGGTCAGTAGGTGACGGCGTCCCATGTGGATTATGATCCTCACATGCTTCACTGTCCGAGTCCTCTTCAGGGAGATCAACATCCTCGTTATCAACATCCTCGTTACCGGTATCCTCCTTAGCGACATCAACTTGTGGGCCTAATTCTTCTTCCAAATACTCGTCAACATCGCAACCAGTAGCAAAGAGAATGACGGCCAAACCGAAGACGATTCTTAATGACCTTGAAAATTTAGAATGTAAAAATTTCATTTGGCAGAAATCCCATTAGTTAATTGTGAATCAATCGTTTCGGTATAGCTTGGCAGGGCATGCTTGAGGAAATACATTACCTCCGGTCTTTCAGCAAATTCTTTGAGCCTGTTTTCAATATCAATCAAAGCATCTTTAAACTCAGGATTACCCAAAGCTACTTCACGCTTACATTTTGTGTATGCAGCAATGACATCAGCCTCTTTTACAATAATTCGGTAGTTTTCGGGTATCTGCTCAGAAATCACAAGCTTCTTGAACTCGCCTTGCGTTTCACCTGGTAGCAAATCGATCAAAACTCTTTCCGCACGACTTTCGATTTCCTTGAAAGCATTTTCAATGATTGGATCTGCCTTTTTGGCAGGTGTTATTACGTCACCCGTGATTGACTCGGACATGTCATGATATAGGCCGATCATCCCAGCCTTGTTTGCGTCTAATTCGTTTGAATTGGTGAGGTGATTACGGATCACAGCAAGCGCATGTGCAACAGATGCAACCTCTGCAGAATGCTGAAGGCAGTCCTCTTCTGTGTGGTTGTACTTTATCGACCAACGCTTGACAAAGCGCAACCTAGAAAATTGGGCCCAAAAATGGAAAATTAAATTACTCATTTTGCCAGAACCTCAGTTGTAAAATTTGGCAAATATCACCTGGGCCGCTGGCTGCTCCTTGCATTTGCCGGTGCGTTTACATCCAAGTGATATTTGCCTTAAGCACATGTTACTTGTTCTTCAATGCCTTGGAAGGAAACCAATTCAAACACAAATCTGGATACTCGATCCGCCATTTCAGTAGGGTTGTGTAAAGGTAATTTCAGAATCACTTTTCGTCTGTCTTTGGCATCAATCGCGATTATGCGTAGCGAATCAACCATGACTTGACAGTTAACCAGGCCAGAGAAGTCGTCAGAACACTCAAAACTTGAGCTATCAAATGACATTGTGAAATTCAATTTATTGCCAGAGACCAATTGCAGAGAAGGTAGATCACCTGGCCGAATAAGACTATTGGGGATGATTATAGCCCCCTGAACAGACCCAAACGATCTGTAGAGATGAGTAGTTAGGAATGCGCGTATACACTTCTTTATAGGATCGAAGCACCAATTTGGCATTGCAAAGAATCGGGAAACCGCTTCACTGCCTGATAAATGTTCCGATCTTCTGATTAACTCACAGCTAACCTTGACACTATGATTGATTAAGGATTTTTCGGTTTTTTCCTTTATTTTTTCAAATGCAGATGAAATATCACCTGACTGGCTAACATACAGGCCGTCGATTGTTTCTATACGGGTTATTGGATGCCCAAATGAAGTAACAAGCTCTACATACTCGTTTCTAGATGTCCGCCACTGACAATCCCTCAAAACCACCCCAGGCATTGACAAGATGTTGGGTAAAAAATGGTTCACAAATTGCCCCTCTGTTTACAGCGACTATCATCTCAATCGTGATATCGGAGAGTAGGCTTAACGACAGTTCTTAGCTTTTTTATATCCTTCATTGATTGCGGCTTGCTCGTCTATAAATTCGACAGTATTTCGTTTTGAAGATTTACCATAGCTAGGGCAACCTGTGGGCAGGTGATAAATTTTACTTCGGGAATTCCCCAATACTAAACGACGTGTTTCAAACTGCGCCAACGGCGCTACAGATTGAGTCTGTGATAATTTACTTTCGGTTTTAAGTTCAACTTGACTCGAACTGCCTTTTTTTAGTGACCAAACCTTATCACCAGTAACGTAAGGGTTTTCATGTCCCATCAATTTGGCGATACGATCGTGCCTGGTCTTTTCCCATGAAGAGACTGGGTACTGCTTATCCCAAGCCATAAATAGTTGCTGCTGTGACTTGCTCATCTGCAAATTATAATGGTCGTGGATATAGAAGTTGATACGTGCAATTTCCCCCCTGACCTCTGGCCGGGGCTCAAATTTTCGACCTTTGAAATCGGTTTCTGCATCACAGGCACCGTACTGTGAAGCTTCTCCTGGAATCATCGCAAACCTAAAATTACTTCTGTCGCCATTTACCTCGCCGACACTAGGAACCAGATTAAATAGATTGCTCTCCATATCATTGAAGAGGTCACTGGTATCTCTACATTCCGAACGCTTCCCTACTACCCAGCATTGTAGTTGATGTGCCATTGACCACGCTGAAACAACATGCTCCCACTCCAATTGTAAAGCACGCTTCAACTGCTTTCTTTCTAAATATCCGCATGAACTAAGATCAACGACGCCACCGCTCGTGCCGCGCCACTCCCATGTACAACCGCAATAGAAGTCACCGTGTTGTTCACGGTCAAAATAGACATGTTCCTTTGCCAAAATCTTCGCTTTTCGGAACGTTAGTTCAGTATTCTCTAAAGCGAAAGTTACAGTCGATATGCAGAGGATAAATAAGCTAAAAAACAACTTCATCAACACAATTCAGATTCCAGCCAAAGGTTTAAGCACCCAATTATACAGACCAATCATATTCACAAGGGTAAAAACAAACTGCATTTCGATCTGATGTCGAAAGCCGTTTGCCTTTCCCCAGCAAACGAGGCTCACGCTAGATGCAAGAAAAAATAGATAACCGAAAGGTGAGTACGAATTATTCAGAGCAAGAAGACCGGCACCGAGTATTCCGAGTCTCGCACCGATTTTCCCAACAAGTGGAAACCTTTCAACGCCAGGCACCATAACCAAACTTTTTTGAGGTGCTTCATTAGAACAAGCAGAATCACTCATAGGACAACGCTTCCTGCAGATGGAAATGATTTAATTGTTCACCACATCAATTGCCAAAAATCTCTGATCTATATTTTCTGCTGCACTCTAGAAAAGCCTTAGAGCGTGTATACCCGGCATCAAGCAGTTTTCTTCTGCACACTACCGCTTGATCGGTAGCTGCAACGCTACCACAAATACTGCTTGTTCCGGCGCCTGTTATGAGAGCACCTACACCGACTATAATCTCACATGCCTCACGAATGTTAGCGTTGCGCTCCCCTGCTAATGAAGGCACCGGGATCCACGTCATAATCGCCAGAGAAATTGTACAAATTAATTTTTTCATACATCACCTAGTGTAGTGAACTACCGTGTAGTGGCAAACATTCGACTTCGATCCGACCAACATCAAGAGCAAAAACAGACTTCTTTGAATCTGCACGATATTCCGAATTCAGTAACAATGTCGCAAGCAATTCAGACAAAGCCTCTGGCCCATGAGCGTTCAAGTAAGCCTTGCACATATCACCAAATTCTTTCCTGGATGGCGGTGATTGCAAAGCTTCGTTGGTGATTCGGATCTCACTTGGTTTCACGATTATCTTTTTCCTTGTCTTAATTCTTGATAACTCAATTTTACTTACATGTGCTTAGCGCGGTAGCTGTTCGCGCAGCAATGTTAACGAAACAGAAATTGTGAAACGATTTCGATCAGTTAGGAGTGGTGTCGTTTTATGAACAAACAATGGGTTTTGATTATTAATCCAGACCTCACTCCCATGAACAGGAGGTATAAATTTCATTTCATGAACGCAATCATCACTCACAAAACCAATGTCAAGGTCATTGAGATCACGGCGTCCCACGCCGAGGTACCCTCCGTCCTGGCAGGACCAGTTCGGTTCTTCATTGAGGTACATCAGAAAGACAATATCTCCACTGTCGTACCCGTCCCAGTGCCAACCGAGCTTCTCTACACCATTCCACATACTGAAGTGACTAATTGATATTCCAACTATTTTTTTCAACGCAGTGAAAACAGGCGAGCTTTTAGTAATTACCTCTACAAGCTTTTTGTATTTGACGGGGGTGGATCCCATTAGCTTATCTTGGGCCTGACGCTCCCGTTGAGCCTTCGAGCCGTAAAAGTCTATCTCTGGCACCCAGGATGGCATGAGGACATTAGATTGAGCATCTTCTTTCCAGTGCTCATTTTGGAGTAGTGTCAGCAGAACATTTTTTGCTGGATCATTTTTAATAAGGCTGCTGTAACCATCCCTGTAAAAACCTGTGATTATCTGGGGATCATTCATTGATCTTCGATTTGTCTGAGCTTGTAGGGGTATAGACTCCTGCCATCATCAGTGATCAGCTCAGAACCTCTTGATGCAGCCCACACTACCCTGGCGACAAGCACATCCTCTACGCCAGTAGTCCATCGCCCCTTTTCGGTGTGGTTGTAGATGAAACTTTGCGCAGCTGACACCGCGGCCTCTTCAGAGCTGTAAAACCTAACATCACCTTTTGCAGCAATTCCAAGCCATTTATCGCTTTGGCGTTTGTTAGATGATTCATGGACTGAAAAAAACGAGGCCGGGACTCCATCAACAAGCATTCTGCTCATCAGCTTCGATTGCTCTTCGGCAATGGTCATTGCAACCGCTTGCCAGTTTACTTTGCCCCCCTCAACGGATACCGCCACAGCTTCCCTTAAGATTGCTGCAGCGGTGATTTGTCGCTGAGTGTTTGACGTGCTCACGCCGATTTTTTACTTTGACCTTTGGGAAGGACACAAACCTGGGCTTCTTTAATCATCGCCACAAGTTCGCCGCTAATGTCGAGTTGTGCGCCCTCGCCATCCAACGCGTGCTCGTCCAAAAGATCAGTCAAGGCGTTAATGACATCAGTCACCTTTTTGACCGACTTGCCGGTAATCTGTGCCCGGTAACCCAATGCGTCATTAATATCGGTCTGTGTCACCTTGGGCTTCCGTGTGATACCCGTTACATTGTCACCTGTCTTTTGAGGCGGCTCGATATCCTCAGGCTTGGCTTGGGTAGTATCCGCCTTCTCGGCGCCAGTTTCTTCGGC
>CETN01006530.1_pt1 | contig 24994 bp, 19 predicted proteins | sample 531301 | NCBI WGS metagenome assembly CETN01 (sample SAMEA2622656, study PRJEB7988) | marine metagenome | isolation source: saline water (ENVO:00002010), including
GCATATCCTGGTTTAGAGGGAGATATTACTGCACCTAGAGGTCCTACAAAATTGTTAGATGATTCTGCAACCACTTTCTATGACCCTAGAATTAATGAAACAACAGACAAAATACCTATGATGCACTTAAAGGTAAAGAATACTGATGATGAAGATGTTACATTAGATATTGAAGATGGTAGGGCAACTCTAAGAATGCCGCAAAAAACAAAGCAACAAATGGCAGACGAAGAGGAAGTTGAGGCTACCGATAGGTCGGAAGCCGAAGAGTTTTAGATACCAAACCGTTCATATAGTATTACATTTCATTAGTCGGTTTGATGACAACCGTATTGGAATCTAAATCAGCAACTTGGAGTGCTGAAGGTTCGGACTTTTTACTCAAGTCATCAGCCGCTAATGGTGAGTTATATGTTGCTGGATATGCTTCAGTAGACATGGTAGATAAGCAGGGGGATAGAATCCCAGTAGGTGCTTTGAAGAAAGCATTTGGAAAATTCATGGGCAATAAGGCATTTAGAAATGTTCAACTTGCTCACTCCGGTATTCAAGTCGGAGAGGTAGTAGATAACCACACGGACTCACAAGGCCGAGTGTGGAAATCCGAAGTAGATGAACACGGCCTGTTTGTTGTATGTAAGATTAGAAATGACATACAAAAAGCACGTGAGGTTCAAAAGCAGATTCGCAACGGCGACCTGCGAGCATTCTCCATTGGCGGTCAAGCCTTGTTTAGAGTAAGTAAAACTACTCCTGAACTTGGCAGCCACAGGGAGATAACTGATTTAGAGTTGCACGAAATTACATTGTGTAAGAAAGGAATCAACCCCGAATCAACCTATACAATACTGAAAATGGAAGGTGAAACAGATATGACAAATAGTGAAATGTTGAAAGAAATAAAAGACGGCTTGAACAATGTTCTAAGTGAATTGACAAAAGGCGACGATAAGCAATACAAAGAGGACAAAGAGATGAAAGGCGATATGAAAGGCGATAAAATGTATGCTGAGGACAAAGAGGACAAAGAGATGAAAGAGATGAAAGAGATGAAGAAGGGTGAAGAAGATGCCCTTGCTTACATTGAAACTCTTGAAAAATTTGCTCATGACTCCGGCGTAGACCTAAATGCGGTTCGTGACCACTTTGGACTAGAAAAAGCCTACATGCTAGAGCAAGGACAAGGCGGTTACTCTCATAGAGGCCAAGGTGATGAGATTGGATCGGGTGAAGATGCTACTGAACCTGCATATCCAGCATTACCATCTCCAAGCGGCAATCAATATGTAATCAAATCTCCTAGCGTTCCAAGCATGGGTATGAATGCACCAAGCGGTAACGCTAATGTAATCAAGCAACTAACTCCTGAAACTCTTGAAAAAGGTTACAGAACCTACGCTGCTTTGAGAGATGAAGAAGCATTGAAGGGTCTAGTAGAGAAAGAGTGGAAGCAAAGATATGATGCTGAAACTGCCGAGGCACTAGAAGTTAGAAAGCAAAATGATGTTGGGCTACAACTAAATGCACTAAGAACTGAGATTGAATCTCTAAAGAGTGGTGCAGCAGACATTAGCAAGAGTGACAACTCCCCATCTATGCCATCAACACAAATCCGAGTTCCAACACATGATGAGTTTGCCCAAATGGGTAACGATTTAGAAGGTTGGAAAGCAGCCGAAGCATTGGCTCAAAGAGCATTGAGAGGCGAGTGATTCTAACAAAATAAATAATGGTGATTAAAGATGACACAAGGATATATACGAACAATTGAAGATATGGAACGCCTGTATTACGGTGCAGGTGCAGGGCAGAACGCATGGGCATACAGTGGTGCTGACTTACTAAAGTCGGACTCTCCACTTATGAGCAGCACAACAGGAACTTATCAAGCGATTTTTGGTAGAAAGGTATGGTCACAGTTGAATCAAGAATTCAACGCTTTCTCTATCTTGCCAAAGAAACCTTGGGAAAAGAGTGGATGGCGTGTTGTGACTGGCAGACCAGATGAGGCTGTCGGTCTACCAGAGAATGGTATCCTACCAGATTCCACCAAGCCGACATTTGAAGAAGTCAGCACAAAACCAAAGACTGTTGCTAGTAAGTTCGATTTGAGCGAAACTGCAATGTTCCTTGCTGACAAAGATGACGGACTAGGTGATGCAAGAGCAGTTATCAAGATGGAAATGTCAAAATCTCACGCAGAATCAATTAACAAGATGCTACTAAGAGATGTAGATACACCAGCACATAACAACTTTGAATCAATTGACAGGGCAACATCCTCTTCATTCGATGAGACTACTGGTATATCTGCTGTATCTGCTACTACTGACCACAACCAATACTCAATTACAAGGACTCCAGGTTCAGTAAGGCAATGGTATGATGCAAATGTAGACGCTGCTGCTGCTAACCGTTCTCTAACCTTGAACATCCTAGATGGAATGTTTAGACAAGTATGGGAACGTGGTGGTCAGCCAAAGATTATTCTAACTGGATATGACACTATTGAAAAGATACAACAACTTCTCCAGCCTCAACAAAGATTTACCGAGATGAAGAGAGTTACTCCATCTGTAAATGGTGTTCAAGGAATCCCTGGTATGGAAGGCGGCTTTGTTGTAGCAACTTACAACGGTGTTCCAATTATCCCTGCTAAAGATGTAGTAGAGGACACTGGTGGAATTTCAAGAATCTACATGATTGATACAGACTACACATACTTCTGCACTGCTAAACCTACTCTCTATCACGAATCTGGTATTGAAACTGGCGATCCATTTGGTATCAACAGGCTAGGTCAAGTTGGTCTATTCCACACAATGGGCGAACTATGGCAACTGTTCTACGGCGCACACGGTAAAGTAAGAGATTTGAGTGCTTGAGGAAAATAGAGGAAATAAAATAAGGAAGTGAATATTATGGCAAACGCAAATATAGATAGTGTAAGATTGATTTTAGATACCCCGCTTTGGGCGGGTCAAGGTGGAATAACCAAGTTAAGTCAAAGCGGGGCTTCAAACAACCCAACTGTTCTTAACGCTGGCGACACATCATGGCTTCAAGCACCAATCGGCTCAGGTAATCCTACTACAACCGCTAATCTAGCGATTTTGGAGATTACTTGCACTGCAAGCAACCAAGCAACAAATTATGATTTAACAGTAGCAACAAACCCGCTAATTTCTAACAAACTTGCTGATGGAGTAACTGAGGACTTTGAACTTATAGCAGTTCTAGGTCATTACAACTTCACCACAGCAGCAGGTAGAATGGCTGAGGGCGACCACACCCCTACTATGATTAAATTTGCTGCTGATGCTCAAATGCAAGCAGCAGACAAATATAGAGTTGTATTGATGTATCACCGAAGAGCCGAGTAAGGAGGCTTTTGATTGGGAGTCAAAGTCCGATATACTGGGGCTAGGTCTTACTGCGAAATAACCGTTGAAGGTGTCAGGCAGGGATTCTCCAGAAACATGGTTAAGGAATTACCTACTGATTATGTAGAAAGGCATATACGCCCACAAATTGAGATAGGCGGTTCTAAAGCATGGATTATTGTTGATGATACTGAAACTAAATCAAAGGCTATGAAAGCCGTTGTAGAAGAAACAGTATCTGAGCCTGTTGCAGAAGATCCAGTTGAGGAATCAACAGATGTGGATTATGCTTCAATGACTAGATTCCAACTTATGGCGATAGCGAAAGAGCGTGGCTTTACAGTAAAGAACACTACAAAAAAGGCGGAACTTGTTGAAATGTTAAGTGAGTAAGGAGTGTTTTGTGATGACAACCGACATCAGCGACGGCAACTTCTATCTCAGTAGAGCAAGATGTAATCGGCATACAGTAACATGCGAATTAACAGGGCCAATGTATATGGGGCGTATAAATCTCAATGGCAAAGTAACTCAAATTGTTGTTGATTATAGTGGCATATTGCCTTTAGATAGCGGTAGTGGAAAAGGAATGTTCACTATGATGTCTGATGTTACAACAACTGGGGGGTCGCAAATTCCATATCATACACCCATAGAAAACTTTGGTTTGGGTGGTCTTGGGTTCAAAGTTTTAGATGTAACTCCTGGTTCGGATGTTCAAGATAGAGGCGTTTATCCAGCATTTTACAATACATCTGGCGATAATCTAGGTGGAACAGAATTATCAACCGAAGGTGGGTCTGTTGCTATTGGCAAAACATCGTGGAATGGATTAGTTACTGGAGATATAACATTCTTATTTGCACTGGTTGGTTCTAGTCCGGTTGGTGCAGATGGAGGAAATGTAAAGATAACAATCTATACAGAATAACCAACTGGTTAGGTGAATATTAAATAAGAACACATAATGAGGATTAAATATGGCAACTATAACGAATGATAGACCGAATGTTTTTGGAACACTATATGTAATGAGTGGAACATACTCAGGTGCATCCGGTGATTTCAATATACCTTTAGATAACTTAGGAACTGTTTTCTCTTTTGTAGTGACTCCAACCAATTCAAGTTTCCCAACTGCCGGAGTCGCTTCGGCAGTAGATGTATCAGGTTCAAGTCCAGTAGGCAAAGTAGACCAAGCAACTGCCGGAACTGCCGGAAGATGGATGGCAATTGGAAGCAGGTCTTGATAGGGGGTAAAACCCTTGCAGCGATTAGAACTAGGCGAGATAGATTTAGAATCGTCAATAGAGATAAACAAAAGGCGCAGCAAGCGCATGTTTGAATTGGTTTCTAATCAAAACAAAATCAAAGATAGTGAATCTCCATTTAGTCGTAAGAATATGGCTAACGCACAGGATAGACGAGTAAAAGTGTCTAAGAGTGAAATACAGGATATACAAAACATCGGTTCAGGAACACGCTGCGCCGCTTGCGGTCTGTTACATTTTTGTTGGACTCCAAGATGTGCGGTTTGTGGAGAACAAATGTATTATAATTTAGGAGGGCATCATCAATGAGTGCAATAGCGTTTAAAGTAGCACTAGATGAAATGATAGAAAAATTTGCAGATTGTCCTATATGCCAAGGTGAGTTTGAAGCGTGTCCTACCCCACAAATGGGATATGCAAGATGTCCTACCCGTAGAACTGCACGTAAATACATGAGAAGGGGCGTAATGCCAAGAATCCGCAGAATGTGAGGGAGGAATATGAATGCCACAAATCTTCAACCCAGGACATAGGCCAAGTGCGCCGTTGTTTCCCGAAGAGTTGGTGTATTGCACAACTGATGATGTGGCAAATTTCCTACAACTACCATTACCCGATCCTATTGCTTTAGCAGGTGACTCTACAAATAATTCTAATAACGCAGACCATATCAATCTGCCAATATCTGGTGCTAATTATAGAAGGTGGAAAATAGATACTGGAATAAGCATTACAGTATATGATGACAATGATGCTCTAGGTAAAACATATTCAGTCTTAAGTGCTGAAAGTGGAGGGTCGGGGAATGTCAATATCGTAGTTGCTAGTAAAGATAATCCTAATGAAACTTTTACTACCGCAGCAAACGCTCAAATCCAAATCAACAGTGCATTTACCAACAGTAAAGAACGTGGTTTGACTAAAGCGCATGTAGAAGAACTAATCCGTAAAAAGCAAGATTATATTGATACAATATGTAGAATGGCGTGGAGGCCAAGAATAGTTGCAGATGAGTATCAAAACTTTACCACGTTTAAGCCATACCGTAGAAGATATTATACAGATTATGTAGGTGCAGTTTATCTTAGACACAGTTCTGTTCAAAGAGTTCTAAGACTCAGTATTTGGCAGGGAGATAAGTATAGAGAGTTAGCATCATCTATTGTTCAAATGACGGTAGATTCAAACAAAATAACTGCTCAATCTAACATATTCCTATGTCCTGGCGTTGCTCATGTTGCTACATTGTCGAGAGGTAAAACAGCAAGCACATGGGATGGGGATTTTGGAAACAAAACAACTGCTCAAAATATTGCTAATTTGATAAATAAAGACCCTGCTACTGGAAGGGAGGATGTTGCTATCGGCACATTACAAGAGTTATCTAAGCAATTGAATGTGGATGATGAGTTTTTGGCTACTGCAAACAGTGATGAAGGAGATGGAGTTATTCTGCTATCTTCTATGCGTTCTACTGAAGAAGGTGAAAACTCTACATTTGCATTTAGTAATCCTGAAGCATTCACTACCGCTTTACATCATGATACTAACTCCAAAGTTACTGATACTTCTAATCTAGGCGGGTCGGGTTATTTTGAAGTAGAAGATAATAAAAATTTCTTAGAAAAACATGGTTTGGTATATTATACAAAGGGTGGAGTTACTTATGTTGCCCTATGCACCAAAGGAACTAGCAATAGAATAAATGTGGTTACTGAGATAACGCCCAACTTTAATTCTAATTTAGCAACTAACGATGTGGTAAAGCAAGACCGCTTGAAAACCGATGTTATAGATGAGGACAGGCAAAAGGACTGGTGGAGTATGGAAGATCACGGTGCTATCATGTTCAATAACCAATATCCGTTTTATGAAAATCACTCGATAAAAGTATCTTACATATATGGTGAAAGGTATTTGGATAAAACAGTAAAAGAGGCATGTATCAAATTAGTAGCAATGGATATATTGATGACTGATGATTATACTGTTTTATTCCCCGAAGGCACTAACAACATTGATTTGAATGCTAAGGTGCAAAAACTAGATGAAGAAGTAAAACGAATGTTGATTCCTTATCAAGAAACTATTATTGTTGCTGGCATGGGTGGTTAAGTGATTTTTGCTTTTGCAGTTCTGTATTTCGATGAGTTGGCTGAGGCTTTTGACAAATTAGGCGAGGTTACGGGGAATATAATACAAGGTGAAGAAAATTTAGCAGAACAATTAAAATTGCGTGAAGAAATTCTAGCAGAATTAGATGGCATAGAGATGACCGATGAAGAAATAGACAAAGTTGTAGAATCATTAATGAAATCTAGCCCAAATAGGATAAAACTAAATACAGAATTAGAAAAGTTATATCAAAAGATGAGGGGGTAGTATGGCGAAAGATGCTTTGTTATCAATTAGAGATTTGTTGAACTCTCAATGGAATCTATCGCCAAAGCCATCAATAGAAGATATTACAGTAATGGATCGTGGAGAGGGTAAAAGAACCCGTCTGCAAGACCAAGATGTTATACGCTTGTTTGAAACATCCCATAACGAGGCTCAACCGGAACTTCTATTTGACTTTGTGAATATAAATGTGAATATAACAATCGATATACGAACTGTCAAAGGTAGAGAGCGTTTGAGTGCATTAAGAGATGAGGTTCGGCGCATACTGCATAAGTTTAGAAAAGGCCATAATAATGAGTTTGATAGGGTTATATTCAAGACTAGAACGGATTTGTCTGACCGTAGCAAGGGGTTATTCCGTTATACAATGCAAGCCGAAGTAGTGATATTCAGCGAAATTTTAGAAGCGATTTAAGGTGAAGAAAAATGGTAAATACAATATTCAAGGGTGACGTTGCAGAAATATCATGGGGTAAAGAAACAGGATTCAAAGTTGATGGAACTGGTGATGCTACTGGTTTTCAGGTTACTTCGGTTAATGATACAAGCATTATCACTCTTGGAACTGCATCTTATTGGGTCGGTTCTACATTGTTAATACCCGATAATTCATTGGTTGGTTGTATATTGAGAATCAGTAGTAGTGGAAATTTCGCTAATGATGATTACGCATCAACACGCCGGACTTATTACATTGTGGCTAATGATACCACTAACAAAACAATTACAGTTCAACCAAAAATGGCAACAATTCAAACTGCTGATACTAATACATCATTCCAAATAGACGCAGTTAGATGTCCTACTCCAGATACTGCCATGACTGATACTTCACATGGAGTCAAAACAGACCAATTCTTTGGTCTTTTAGATAATTTCTCATTACCTGAACCAGACATAGATGTAAGAATGCAGCATGTAATAGGAATGGGTCGTGATGTAAATGTTCTAACAAGTGGTAAAGAAACATTAACTGGTGGTTCTTTTACTGCGAATGCTCATAATTTTAGATGGATGAGATACGGTTTAGGAGGACATACTGCAATATCGCAAGGAGAGTTTATTCAGTTTAAACTCCCTAATAATAACAATTCTGCTAAAGACCAATTAAACTTGAAGCAAGGTGGAAATGCTGAATATGCAATACATCGGTATGGCACAGGTGAAATAGATTTAACAAATGTATCTGTTATCGCATATACTGGTAACGTATTCGATTTGGCTAGTGCAAATATTACTGAACATGGGGTTGCTATGGTAGGCGGAGGAACTGCGACTGGTTCTTCAGTTACTTGTGTTTTCAAACAAAATATATCTTTAACACACCATGTAGTGCCTGAGTTTGGTGGTGTATTCAAAACCTTGAATACCCTTACTGGTAATCCTTGTTATGGTAATTTTGATTCGGCGGCAACTACCACACTTACTGGGACATCGGACATTATTAGCCTTGGTGTTGGCGGAGGTAGCGCAAGCGGTTTAGCGGCAGTTGCAGATAAGGCGGTATATGTTTTACCACCAATTGCCGAGTCAATAAAAAGAGGCGATATTCGAGTCAAATTAGATTCTGCTATAATTGCCGGATTTGCAGTTGGAGATTACATTAACATCATAGATGGTGAGTTGCATACAATCCCTGGTCAAGACGCTGCAACTACAAATAGACAAATTCCAAAATGTGAATTAAGGAGAGTAATAGGGATAGAAGGACAATATCTGTATGTAGAAGAACCATTTTTCTTTGCTCATAAGCATGGAACTGCAAGTCAAACATCAACCACTGGTGTTGAAAGAATTGCTTACAATGAAGTATATTCTCCATCTATTCACAATACAACTAAGGAATTGAAATTTGGTGTAGTTCATACAATGTTTGGCGATACATCTTTGCCAACTTTCATGATTGAACAATCATTTAGAAGAGATGATGCTTCACCAGGGGCTGAACAATTGCTAAGACTTTACAATGGTTGTAAAGTTCAATCTGTTGGATTTAGTGCAAATACTGAAGGTGAAGTTAAATTACAAGTAGATTATGAAGCAGGTAGGCACTATACTGATACTGCCGGTGTCTTTTCTCCAAAGAGAATGTTTGAAGATATTGCAGATACCGCAGTTAATCGTAGTGTAAGTGGTATTGCTATGGCCGGAGAGAAACCATATTTGTTCCAAGACATGAATATCAGTATTTTTGGTCAAACAGTTTTACGTGCAACACAAGTCAATTTCCAACTCAACAATTCTAATGAAACACGGCATTACATTAGAGGCTATTCAGGAGTATCTTTAGATACAGACCAAGTGCAACAAGCCGGAGTTCAAATGCCGATGGATTATACTGAAGCAAAGAGAGAATACTCATTTACATTTAGTGCCATAATAGAGGACGATCAGTTATGGAATCAAATGCGAACTAGAAAACATCACCGCAATCAAAATGACATTGTGATGACACTAAAGAAAGTAGGTGGTCATGCAACTAGAGAAAGTGCTACTATTACTATTGAAGATTATACTATCAAGAAGGCAGACCACCAAATACCAGATAGTAAAGGTGCTGTCGTAGTTGATGTAGAATTGATAGTTCGCCATTTGAAAGTAGTAGAGAACAGTGTCTATTTAGGCTATTGATGAATGAGGCTTTAAGTAAAGAAATGATAACGGTGATAACATGAGATTGACAGGATATGTAGTTGTTGATGGCAAAAAAAAGAGTTTAGATTGGAAGATTAATGGAACATCTGTTGTAGCAGGTCCAGGATTGTCAGCAGATGAAGTAAAAGTTCACACTCTTTTACCTAACCTTGCTAAGTCCGTAAATGGCGACCCTGCGCCAATAGAAGAAGTTGTAACAAACCGATGGGATTCACTTACTGTAACTGAACTTAGAGTTGAGTTGCAGAATAGAGAGTTGCCAGTTTATGGTAACAAAGCACAATTGATTGCTCGATTGGTTGAAAACACTACTGATGAGGAAGATGAAGTAGTCGAAACAAAAGAAGTCGTAGAGGAAGAGGTTGTTGCTGATGGCAATGAAGAATAATCCTTTCATTCTAAGTAGTAATCCTGAAAAGCATATACTTCAAACACCAGTAGGTGAGTTGATAGTATTTGTAAAACCACTTTCATGGATTCAACAACAAGAAGCAATGTCACAATTTGTAACATTCAAAACGGGTGATGATGGAGAGGTTGCACCCAATATAGATTTAGGTGGATATTGGAGATATGTTTTAGTAAATTGCATATCCGATACAGAACCTAAAATGTCGAAAAAAGATTTGCTCAATCTAACGCCGGAGGTAGGGGCTGAGATAAGAAAGGTTCTACCAGACCTTACAGATATTATAGGACAATTTGCAGGTGATGTGAACCCTTTGGGGTAAGTTATGAGGATTTAGTGTCCTTTTTGGATGAAGATACAGATCCTCATGAAAGACCAGAACTAAATGTAGTTCAAATGACGATACTCTCATTTCAAGCAATGACTTTTGCTTTGGGGTCGCATTTTAAATGTCCCCCTCATTTTTGGGATGATATGCCTCCACAAAGAGTAATGTTAGATTATATGATTGTTAGAGCCGCTACTGAAAAACGAGCCGAGATGCTAGAAAGAATGCAAAAAGAGGCCGAAAAACAGATGAAGATGGGTGGAAATAATAAGGGACAACCGTTACGCACTACAAGCGATGAGTCGGCTTTATACGATTTCTTTGACAGACATAACGCTAAACTAAGCGGTGATTGAAAGTGACTGAGTTGGATAATTTTATTGCATCTCAAGCAAAAATGACTTCAATTTATAAAGAACAAGGCAAATCAATCAACTTACTAAATCTACGGTATAAAGTTCTCAATAAAGCGTTAGGGCCATTCTATAAATTATATATTGATGTAAAAAATACAACTGAAACTACGGCTGACTTGTTTGGCAAATTTGCTGATAAAACAGATGAAGTTACAGAATCAGTAGATGAACTTACAAAGCCGTTTGGCAAATTCTTAGGATTTCTAAAGCAAGTGAACACGATTATGATATTTGTTTTAGGAATTTTTGCTTTAGTAGGTGCTGCGATATTCTTACTTACAAAGGAGTTTGGCGGGGGCGAAGTTGCCGCAGGTGCGTTTGGTGATGTATTAGAAGCGGGTAGATCAATAGTTGATGCTTTCATGGGGGCCATTAGTGCTGTAACATCTGCAATCGGTAATCTTGATTTTTCTAATATAGGAGGTTTGCTCATCCCTATGTTAGAACAAATATTTTCTTTGTTGGGTAGCATAATACAAATATTCCTTGGATTGATAGGTGCAGTATTCACTGGCATTGGAGATATTGTTACACGAATGGATGAAGCAGGGATTTTTCAAACAATATTAGATTCTTTTGGCATGTTTTTAGGACTTGTAGCGGTAGCATTCACTACTGTCAAAAAAGCCTTAGACGATACAGGAGTTACAGTCGGAGGGATTATTGATTTCTTTGGTAATGTAATTTCGGGCTTTGTGGACTTTTTGTTTTCAAGTGGAATAATAGATTTCGCAGTAACAGTCATACAATATGTGAGTATGATTGCGGGGGTAGTAGTCAATCTTTTCGGCATATTCCTTGCAGTATTTATCAAAGTTGTAGCGAGGGTTGCACCACCTTTGATTAGATTAGTTAAGGCTATTTTCTCAGTAGCAGGACCTATTCTAAGAATAGTATTAGGGGTTATAGGACTTATTCTCAAAGCAATAATGGGCTTGTTCAATAAAGTATCACCTTTCATAGAGGGGGCTGTTGATGCAATCATGGCATTCTTAGAACCTATCTTAGATGTAATTGAATTTGTTGTTGATAATATAGGAGGTGTAGTTGAAAAAATAGGAGGCGGATTGGGTAAAGCAGCCGGATTCTTAGGATTTAGTGAGGGTGGAATCGCTTCTGGCCCGTCTAGTGGCTACCCTGTTACTTTGCATGGAACTGAAGCAATAGTGCCTTTACCAGATGGCAGAACAATACCAGTTTCAATAAAAACAGATGGTGCAATGGGTGGCAGTAATACCAATAATATCAACATAAATGTAAAAGGCGGAGGAAACGCAAAAGAGATTGCCAAAGCAGTTAGTGATGAAGTAAGTAAAGTATTACGAACCCGTAAGCGTGGTGGAGGCTTTACAAGAGGGGTGATATGATATGCCGATGATTCAATTGATAAAAAGAGATAGTTCTGTAATAGAATTAGAAGCAAGCAACATCCAAATATCAGTTCAACGTAATGTGTTGGTTCATCCTATCCCATTGTTAGCGACAAGGGCTGCTTTAGATCTTAATCAACCTCAAGTGGGCATAACAATAGATGGAATACTAACTGATGATGAAACGGCAACCGGCAGTAATGGTGCGTCATTTTCTTTAGATTTATCTCATGCGGTAAGTTCATCAGGCTCAGGCTCATGGCACTCATCTCTTGAAGTATCATCATGGAATGAGGTTTTGACGGAGTTAGATGGTGTAGCAATTGTTTTCAAAGTCAAAGGACAAATTGATGCCAACTTACAAGAGGCAACGGAGTTATTACTTTACAACGGAGTAGCACCTACATACGCAGTTTCTAGTGTTTCAACTACTAGGGTTCTATGTAATATTGCCGGAACAACAGATACTAGCACATTGAGTAATTCTATTGTGGCTTCTTTAGCAACTGGTATAACCAGTGTAAATGGAGTGCCTGTTCCCTTAGCGAATCTTATCACAGTAACACAATCCATAGGACAGGCTGCTGTTTTATCTCAAGTATCACAAACTGGCGACAATCAATCAACGGGTTTTAATGATGAAATGATAAAAATAAAAAATATCGCTACTGGCAATGATGGTAACAGTATTGTAAATGTAAGAAAATACACAAGTGGAACATTAGCAAACTGGTCAAGCCGATTCTTTGTAACAAACATGACTAACGGGGCAAATGGCGTTCAACTAACAAGGGGAGATAAATTACAAGATTTGTTGAATTCAATTACAAATCCAAGTGTAGGTGGGGCTTTGATTAGCCCACAGGTTTTAACAGGTAGTCTAATTGATTTACCAGACTCAATTGCCTCATTTGATTCTGCACAGTTTTTGAACATAGATAGTGCTAAATCCGTAAGAAAGATGATAGTTGGAGTGAGAATACCTTATGAATCACTAATAACATCCACTTCGGGCAATAGAGAGTTAAGACAATTCTTAATCCCTGCCGGACCTGGAACAGACCATTCGGCAATTTCTAACAATGAGCCTTTTGACCCAAGTGAAACTGTAAATGATAATGTTGTAAGGCCAAACCCGTTTTTACGTCAAGGAGTCGCAATACCATGTGTTGTTCAAAGTTTTGACCCTGGTTATGAAGCCGGTGATTCTGTATGGACTTACCAAATATCATTAGCACCAGTTGAACAATTAGTGGGGTTGTGATATGGCTTACAAAAAACGCAATAAAGCGATACGCTTCAACGGTTTTACAGATGGCGTGGTAGTCCCCACAGGCCAATTCAAAGAGAGTGGAGTAAATTTACTGAGGCCACAATATAGCGGCAATATACCAAATAGGCTTAGTAACGCTACAAAAATAGGCAGGTTACACTTACCTACTGAGACAAACCCCTTAAACAGAATCATGGGGCCTTTTACAATAGAGGCTTTTGTTATTCCTGAATATGGGGGTATAGTCTTGAGTAAAGATGGATGCTTTTCTTTGAAGGTTGGCGATCCATTCATTAAAATATTAGAGAATAACCATTATAGAAATATAGAATTCACAATAAGTTGTGTTGGAAAATCATTTACTTGTAGCACTCAATATAATATTGCATCAATAACAAACTTGCCTCAAACGCAAAATACTTTTTATCAAGGCGGAGAGGTTTTTGTCAATGAATTAAATCAATACGAGCAACCCATTATGTATATATGCGCTCAATTTACTGGAGATGAAATGAAGATATTTGTTAATACGAACTTAGTAGCAACCTTAAATTTGGTTGAAGAACAGGTATTAGATAACGTGTCATCGGATTTGTATATTGGTGGCAAAGGAGGTGAATTTAGAGGTATCATAGATTCGGTAAGAGTGTCTAGGGGAATCATAGAGCCACTAATACAACCTCTTTCAAACAAAGATACCACTGTTGGATTGTGGGATTTCAATGATGATATAGACATACCTCAAATACATTTCTTCAATAACAAAAATGAGGCAGTCCCGACTCAAGGTAAAGAGGCAAGTGTAGATTTCGACCCTCAATTAGATATACCGTTGGTGATGATATGTTATGATTTTCACAATATAGGAGATACAGGTTTCTTTAGAATCTATGATTTGCCCCAAAAGTCCGGTGTAACGGATTCTTTTACTGCTTTAGAAAAGTTAGCCTCTTATGCAACTGGTATAGAGATAAATGACATTAGAAAACAATCTTGGTATAACTCGGTTTTAAATTTAAACGCATACACTTTGAATGACGGGCAGGGTAGTTTAGACTATGTTACAACAAATCAAGTAAAACACTCTTCTATCAATGCAGTAGTAAATCAATCGGGAACTAACCCTTTGACGGGTTCGCATCGAACTTCGGGGGGTGCATTGATAAAAGTTAGAAGTCTAATGACCGAAGCCCTTTCTAATGTTGGAAGCCTAGATCCAATGACAAATCCAATAGAAAGAATTAGACTTCAAAGTATAGATTTTGCCAATGATAGAGTTAGTTGTCAGTCTGTTATTCTCACTAACGATACTACAACAGCCGCTACGATTGAAAATCATCCAAAAGGTCAAGGATTCTTATTTGACCATATTGACGGGACACCAGTATGGCTTACATTAGGTAATGCTGATTTAATTATAGATGATGGTAATGAAAATACATCAGTAGCGGTAGCAAATCAAGTTACAAGACCAAAAGATGCTTTCACTAGAGCGTTGTTCACTCAAGGTCAAAAATTTGCTGACAAAAGTGGGAATCAAAACTTTGCTTATTTTGTATCTTCACAAAGTAGAATTAATCAAAACCTTGGAACTGCCCCCAAAACAAGTGATGTTCCTGATATAGACCCGCCCTTTATGTCTAACCTCTATATGTGGATTTCAGCAAATTCACTCACTGGGGTTGCAGATGGAGACACCGTTACACATTTGCCAGATAATTCAGGCAATAAATTTAGTTTATACTCAATGGGTGGAACATGGCAATATCAATCTGCAAGTCCTAGTTTTAACTCTCAGCCATCAGTAAAACTAACTAGCGCAACCGGAGGGTGGGCAAATATGGCGACGACTGATGCTGAGTCCCTTGCCTTTCAACCGCCTTTGGTTTCCAATCAAGCGCATACATTTGCATTTATGATAAAGAGTGGATGGGATCCTTCAGGGTTTGTGACTCTTGTGAATTCTATGTTTAGCGGAGGTTCACCGCCAGGTGCTTGGGAAGTGACGATAAGTTCTGCAAATAGTTACACTTTGATAAAAGAAACACTTGCTACTAATATCAATCATATAGGTTCGACTTTACAAAATGAAGGTGGTCTATTGGTTTTATCATTTAACAATGGTAATTTGCTAATTTATTGGCGTGGAACTTTATGTGGAAACGGTTTATCAGCATATACTGGTCAAACTCCAAATTTCAACGGAGATTTGTGGGGCATTTTGGGTAGAGTTGGTAGCGTAAATCCTACGACTAAAGTTGCCACTCCCGATGGAACTGGAGGATTGGGGACACAAAATACCGAGATTGCTGAAATTTTATATTACAATCGTAGTGTTCAGGATAGTGATGGTTCACTTGCTATGTTGAACGGCTACTTTTACGATAAATACGGAGGGGTATAAGGTGGGCAATTTCATAACATATTCGGACTTAAGTAGTGATGCCCCTAGTTTCAACGCTATTAGAGGAATGCTAGACTTATTGTTCCTAAGAAGGAATAACAATCCAACTCCGCTTGATTGGGCGGCTCTAGTATCATCTGCCTATCCACACACTACTAACTCATTGGTAGATATAGGAAATTGTATAGGTGCAATTGCTCAATATTTGTATCAAGATATTGGAATGCCAACACCAGATATAGAGCAATTAATTAGCAGGGGGGCTTACAAGTCTGCATTCTCATTCCCTGACCCTGTTATGGAGGCTCTATATGCTTCAACTGGTTCTACCTTTGATATGACTTGGTGGAATGGCAATCATGGGCAAAGCCCTATTGATTATAGCCTTGCTAATATAGAAATTGCTTTTGGTTTGACTACGGGTTCTCTTCAAGATGCTGCGGCAGGGCAAGCGTTTGTGCCGACAGGCCAACAACAACAACAAAGAGGGGGGGGAGGGCTTTCAGGTATAGGCGGTGTGCTTCAAACAAGTTCTTCAAACAACTTTGCAGGTATGTCTGGTTTAACTGCATACAATTTAGTAGACAGTGATTTCATAACTGCAAGATTACAAATAGATTCTCAAACGGTAAAACAAACAGTCCAAGGTGTTGTAGATGAGTTCACGATAAAGACAGACGAGTTATCGCTAAAAGCGAATATACAACAAAATGACCCAATGCTAATCACTGAAACGGTGTATCAAGGAGAAATAAACAGTCTACAAAATTACTCATTTGTGTCTACCAGTAAAGCAGACCCATCCGATCCTCGCACATGGAAACATCGTTTTATTTTCAATTCGGGTGCAGCCAGTGTCAAAGCACCAATATCTGCAAATAATATATTGTCATCATCTGTTTTCGACCAGTTAGTGGCTATTGGTGTAGATGATATAAGGCCATTTTGTATTAAGAATTTAGATATAAATCATACCGCAGAATTGCATAATGATAATCCAACAAACGATGTATATATCAATCATTTAACCCCTGTAAAAGATGCTTATATAGCAAAGTTACAATTTTCTAATGCGTTATGGTTACAGTTAGGAATTAAAGAGATGCAAATACACTATGATGCAATTGATTTAACAGGACAAGTTGTTGCCGGAACTGATATTGAAGAAGGCACTTTTCAACAAAATACAGATATGCTTAGACGACATATTAGTGGTCATAATGGTTATTTAGTAGTAAAAAAAACCGTTCCTTGTTTTAGTCAAATTATAGATTTTCAAGGTTCTATCGTCACCATTGCCGAGGCATTAACACAATTAGCACCGTTAATTACTGGCCCCCCACTTGATGAATCTTTATTTGATATAAAAATTACATCACCAGGAGGCATAGTAAATGTTCCCACAAAGGACTTCAAAAGGCCAATCGTATCTAATGTTATGAAGAATAACAACGGAGGCGAATATCCCACACCATACATAGATGTAAGCGATTGTGTAGTGTCAGTCAAGGATAGTATCAAAGGATATGGTAGGCCAAAAAGAGTTGATAACACAGTTTTAGTAGACCAATCAAACAATTCTTCAAATCACTTATTTACAGTAGAAACGAATACAGGAGAGGATTTAACCAATCATAAACTTACTACTAACATAAGAACAGTTGAGCAAAAAAGACTACCTAACACTTATTCAAGAGCAACTCATCAAGTCTTTGAAATTATAGATAACAATGTTACACAAAATGAACATGAATTATTAATAATGCCAAAGAACAAAAAGAGGTCTGCTGCTCTTGACGATCTTAGAACTAGAGATACGGATGTAAATTCTAACATTTGTTCTATTGAGATGGTGTTACTAGATGGTCGAGCAGAAGAGATAGAAATTGACATGGCAAACGGTGAAGGCGAGTTAATGATTAGAGGTCGCTCTAAATTAATGGATTTAGTAGATTCCGAAGTGCAACGTAACTTGAATCTTGGAGAGGCTATACCAATAAAAGAGATAGGAGATTTAGGAACTCCTACCGTTTCTTTAACTCTAGGGGGTCTAGGTCAAGGTGGAATAGATACAATAAGTCAATTTGAAGAACACTCATATCTTCAAGGGTGGAAGGATAAAATAGTCAGTTCAGATAATCCATCTATTAGAAATGATAAACAAACCTCGACATATTACGCTTCTACTAGGGCTTTAGTAGAATTGCCACTTTTCCCATCAATGTTTTTTGATGTTGAGGAATTGTATAAAATCATAGATGGCGTTGAGGATGGCAGACACGCTGAAGGCAAAGAATTCAGTATGACACTGGATTGCACTATGACGGCTAAAAATAGGCCACAAATGCAACATTATGAGGCAAGAAACGCTGTTGATTGGGGTTTCAAATGCTTACCAGCCATAGAACTCAAAAAGGATTTAAAAAATAATGATTTAAGACCAGATAACTCTTATGGATTAAGGGTCGGCAAGGGTAACATACAGGCTGTAATAACCGGACACGATTTAACTATTCCAATTTCGGCCTTCCACACACCATCGGCATACATACAAGTTGATGATGCTGAGGCTTTTGTAAATGAAGCCAACATTAATTTCACCAATACACAAAAAAGTCATGTAATAGTTGGCGAGGGGATTATAGCACCAACGGCTAGACCTGATTTGACATATTGTTCATATCTACACTTTAGAGTGGTTAATGCAGATAACACATTGAATAGACTTTATGTAGACCAAGCATTCATTAGAATGCCTAGAGAGGATATTCTTTTAGACATCGGAGGTAACTTAGGAGGGGGATTTGAAACCGCCACTTCCTATATGTTCACAGGTGCTACTGTTCAGTTGGGGGGCGTGATAGTAAATGAGAATACTAACATAGGTCCTTCAGCACATACTGGAACACTAAAATGTCAAATGGATGCTTTTGGAGTCGGGGGGCTATTAACGACTAGAAGAGATGCTTTGGTCACACAATTAAGTTTTGCATTGGGGTTAGACACAAATAAATTTGTTACAAGAAATAGTTCCGATAATTTAAGAGGTGATTTTAATTTTATTTACATGCTAGACCACGATATCGATATTTTACAATGGGATATTTTTCAAGAATATGGCACAGATAATAATCGCATATTAAAAGAACCAATAATATGTTATACCGATTATTTGGGCTTGAAAGGTCATAGTGAAAGACATGAGCCATCAGGAGAAATGGCTAATTTAAATTATGTCGTGCCTTTTAGATATTCATTTAGAGATATTGCAGTTGGGGCTGTATCATTTGATGAGTGTGTTGATGAATTAATTAGAAGAATAAATATGGCGGGTGTTCCTGAAGCGAAATTTAGCAATGGTCGTTCTGCTTTTCGCACTTTTCTAAAAGATGATTTTTCAACTTTTGATGATGAAGGTTCTCACTTAGGATATGCACGTGCATTTAGAGGTAAAGCAGTTGAATCCAAAAGTGGTGAAAAAGGATTTACAATAGTGATTCATAGCACAGTTCCAGGTGCAGCAGGTAGAAACTTTGCGGTTTGGTTAGAAAATAATAGTTATTACCCATATAACCCAATACAAGCATTTGGTTATGGAGGTCTGTTGGCTACAAATAGCAGATCCTATCAAACCAACTCATTCCCTGCCCCTTTGCCAATAGGTTCGGATGGCGAAACATTTGTTCCTATTACAACTTTTACTGGTTCTCCACATGGCTCTCTTACTCACCATTTAGATTCAACAGAAACATTGAGAAAATATAATGGAATTGGTCAGCGTTATGTAGTCACAACAAAAGCAAGCACTGTTCATGGGACTGCATACGGTGTAATAGGTAATAATTTGGATAGAGTGACGATTGATAGTAAATTCCTTGAATACTTACAAAGAAGCGGGTGGGATGGTAGCCAAGGATATGCAAGAGTAGGCGGCATTCTTGCGACTTTTACTGATTTTGGCCTTCCTTTCATTTTGGGGGCATTCCCTGATGGGGAAGCATATATGAATTTATTACCATTGGATGGCAATGATGATTTAAAAGAACAATTTTTCCAAGGAACTAATGAGGTAGTTGGTATAGATATAGAAATTATATATCCTCCTATTGATAGAGAGGCAATATTGTTTTTTGGTGGGGGTCATACTGGATTAGTTTTTGATATAGCAGATGGCTCTAAAAATGATTACACAAGTTTCTACAAACACTTGTATGCCGGTTCTTTGACAGAACCCTTTGCAGGTTTCATGAATGTTGGAGAAATGCAACGCCCCTCAGCAGTATTGGATTTTACTGAGATTACAAATGAAGATACAATCAATGACAATACCCTAAGAGGTATTCACCACAAAACCTACATAGATACAAATGGCAACCCAAAAGGTTGGTGTAATTTTTATGCAAGATTAACTAATGGTTTAGGTGCTTCTACTGAGGACATAACCATTAGTTCAGCCTCACAAGGAGGCAGTAACAGCAATCCTAGCGAATGGGTTGAAGATATATATGGAGTTCCTTTACGAATGGTTAGAAACGCTAGTATGGCATCAGGTCCAGGAATTACTAATGGAATTGAAGGAACAAGTGTGGTTTTAGATTGGGATTTTCCATGTGCAGTTCATGTTTCACGAATCGCTAGTAATGTTGCTACTAGCGAACACGGTGAATTGACTACATTAGATCCGACATCTGGTTCATGGGCTATATCTGCAATTATGAAGCCAGGTGCAGTAGGCCAAATATCCGGACCAGTATTTCATTCAATATATGATGATGGCACAAATGTAGGTAAGCCATACGGTTTGCACATAGGCGGCAGCACCCCTGCTGGAAATTTACAACAAATACAGATTGCGTTATCACATTATACAAGTTCGGGATTGCTAGATGCAAGCCTTCTTACGCCTTTAGGAATCCCAGGAATAGGTCTTAATAGTATAAGTATTGATACGACAGGTTGGACTTTTGTAATGATAGGCAGGGATAATACTGCTAATCAAACATTCTGTTACATAGGCAACACGGTAGGCATAACTAATCCGGCTGATGGTGTTGTAACCGCAGGTATATTTGATTTTACAGACCACATAACTGTTACTGCTGATACCCATTATGGCACAGTAAATCCCTCTCCAAATGCTCAAACTACATTTGAAACTAGACAAACTGGTTACTTGGGAGGAACAGCAGATCATCCAGTAGCGGCAGTTGCAGTTCCCTACACCGTTGGGGGTTCATTTAACAATAGAAATGTTGGGCAACATACCATAGGTGGTGCATTATTAGGTGCGCCTTATGTCCGATTACACGGAACATCTAGTCAAGGTGGCGTTCCAAATTTAAATTTTCACAACTACTTTACTGATTATCTAATATCTAGTAGTCTTACTCCCACCTATGGTAGAGTGACCGGAGGCGGGAATGGTTTAAACAACGCCGGACCTATTAGTTTCTCAGGATTTCTAAGTGAAGTTGGAGTGTTTCATAGGAAACCTTCTTTTACTGAAGCACAAGAATGGTTTGCTTCATATCAAGTGTGGTGATGTAAATGGCTCATGTTTTCAATAATCACACATACTCTCGCAGAATACAACCTGCAAAATATAGAGTTATGGGGTCAAATGTGAACGGCTATGCTCAATCTGGTATATTTGCTATGCACATAACATATCCAGACACTGAGTATAGTGATACAGGGATAAACGATTGGCAAATGGGAATTAACACTACTGATTGGAGACAAGGATTAACAGTTCTAGTAAAAACTCCATTAGCATCATCATCTGCTACTATTGCGGAGGCAAAAAACGTCATAGCAGTTGATTTGAAAGCCCAAGCAGCGAGTCATGGTAGTAGCGCACATACTTACAATTTAGGAACTGAAGAGGCTACGAGATTCATAGCAGCAAAAATAAACTCACGGAAAATAAAAATGCAAGGTGAAAAAGATTTAACAAAATACCTTCGAGCCAAATATGTCCGTCAATCTTTGCCACAAAAATACAAAATTGAGAGGGCTACAATCCTAACTCACAACAATTTATCTGCAACTAAAATATTGCTAGAGATAGAAACTAGAAATAGAACTGGAATTCCTACTGAGTTAAAAAACAATTTTCATTTACGGGCTTTTAATGCCGGTGCTGCACCGGCAATTGTTGATGGTAACTATCATGATAGAAACGCTACCGCCTTTGTAAATCTAAAATGGGTAGAGTATAATGAATCCACAGGTGTAACTTCAATAGAATGTGAAGCCCCAAATGGTTATTTGCCTTTCACTACAAACAATAATCCGGCTGTTGGAACAGTAATTAACAACACATTTGAATTAGTTGGCGAGCCTCCCAAACATACTATTGTTTTAACTTGGCAAAGAAAATCTCCAGATGAACCAGAAGATTATTATTGCGGTGCAAATTTAGGGCCGATAGTTCAAGGCATGGGTAATACTGGATTGTATAACCTTGTTGCTAAACCTATGGATGGAGGGAATATGTCTTTACCAAGCACTAGAGGAATCAGTCGTAGTGGCATTACTGGAAAAATAATAAATTCATCTCAACATTCTGGATTTAATCGTTTTTCTATTGAAGGGTTAAACTCTTGTTCATTACAGGATATGCCGCCGCCTGACAATTATGTAGAAACTCCAACTATTGAAGGTATTACGAGTATTACGCCATTACAAAATAATGCTATTACATCGGATAATAAATTGTATATTCAACCTTTAGAATATGCAACTGAGATATTTAATGATGTAACAGATACCGTTGATGGTAAAGTAAGTTTAGAAAATGGCTATCAATTAGAGCAAACTGCAACGGCTGATGTCAGCACATATATTCCACAACCAGAGAATGAATTAGGCCCTAATATTACAAATGTTTCAATGACCGCAGCAGGTATAGCGCATGGATTGAAAGATAGTTCGGGTAGGCCGTATGCAAGACCATTTAGAATTAATAGAGGGGTTTCTAACACAAACAGGGTAAAAGGTTTAGTTATATCAAACGAGGAACAGGTTTTTGACGACATACCAGTAATTGATGATTTAGGAAATCAGTATCTATTTAGAGGCGGTTCACCATTTGGCACAATAATACGAGATTACAAATTTACAAAAGAAAGAAAAAATTTAGAAACAGGAGATACCGTAAGAAAACCATCGATACCTAATGCACCATTTGAGCCAAATTTGAGATTACAGTTGCCTTCATCCGATGATATTCCTGGTGGTGTGTTTGTAAGAAGTGGGCATGATAGGGTTCAAGCATATTCTAACAAAACATGGGGGACAGGTGGGTTATCTGCACCAAACTCAAGCCCCATAGGAACTTTGGAATCTCAAAGCACATTAGCAACAGAAGCATCACAATATGATACCCACGACAGAATGCTTATTTTCCATTTGAATAGAATTTTACATCCCAATCACAAGACAGTGCATAATGATGTTAGAGAGTATCGGACAACACTTTCTTCAAGTCCAAGCGGAACTACAAGAGTATTCTCATCACATAGAATTTCAGATCATGCCGAAAGAGGTAGTGTATTGACTCAAGCAAATTATGGAGTTCCTACTGGTAATGAAATACCTCATCATAGAATTAGATTTGGCAGACAAGGGCATTCTTTTGTATCGCCTACAACTCATCGTGGAACTCCTAACTTTATGCGTAGACAGTTACATAGGTCGCATGGCAGTTCGTATTCGCTGATGTTTGAAGCCGAAACTGAATATAAACATCATGGCTTTGGAAGTGGCAGGGCTACAAATACAAATGCTTTATTTGAATTAGACACATTAGATATGAAACAAAGTGGTAGCACATTTGATACAGGTTCTTTTGCATCCGATGGTTTGCCATTGACTGAAATTGTAGGCAAAAGGATGATAGATGCCGATGCTTCTTATACTGCAAGAAATCATAATGATTTTGTTGATTATTTATTCGCACCAGGCCAAAAGCACACTAATGTTGAGGGGACTTCGGAAGCCGTAGCCTTTGCAGTTGGAGGCATAGATGGCTCAATAAATACACCTAATGCTACAAAGTTGAATCTGCAAGGTGGCACATTATCTGGTAGGAGATTCAATACAGGTAGTGAATTTATGATTAATGGCTTTATGCTAAATCAATATCTCAAAATGGGAGGAAGGCCTGAACCAGTTAGTATCACAAGCATATCGGAAGATGGTTCATACTTTTTGAGAGGTCATCACGAAGGAGTTATACGACCAAGAGTTGCTACTGAGTTAGCCACAGTTCCGCCTCTTTTAACCCATGATGTTGAATTAATGAATATGGCGGCAGTTCCAATTTCTACCTCAGCCACAATCCCCTCTACTTCATATACAAAAAATACCACGCATGTTGATTTTGGTTTGATAAAATATACTGAAACTGGTTCAAATGGTGCGCCCGATGCCTTTTTGTGTCATTGGTTGGCAGAATACAGTCACCCCGCTTACTTTGGAACAATGCGAGAACAATTTTTGACATTTAGATATAGAGAAAGCGGAATGCCACGTGCAATCAAATACCCTGCTGTAAATGGCTTATTACTTAGAAACTATTCATACAATGGGAATGGATTAGATGATTCACCGGCAGTAAGTAAATCTTTTGAGAGATTATACATTGCTCAGTGGTTACAAAATTATGGCTATAATGGATTAAATGCGGGAGGCCATGCAAATGTGCAAGGCTTGAGAGGGGCTAACGCAGTATTGATGGGGCATACTACAATTAGAGAACAACATGGAACTATCAAGTTATATGACGCTCTAAATAGAAATCGTTTTTCAAGAGGGGAGGGTATCGGTGATTCTATCAATCCAAATGCACAAACAGGGTTAGTTAGTGGTATAGACCTTGACAATGACTCTCATGACTTGAACAAAATGTATTACATTGTAGACCCGTTAGCAGCCTTAGATGTTAGCCGAAGATTGCCTGTTCGAGCGTGGGGGATGAGAGGTTGCACAAGTGCAATAAATATGTTAGCGGGAGATCCAAATGAGTTAAGTGGAGATAGTAGCAATAGAATAATTCAAAAATCCGGTAGATTCGATG
>CETN01009199.1_pt1 | contig 24849 bp, 25 predicted proteins | sample 531301 | NCBI WGS metagenome assembly CETN01 (sample SAMEA2622656, study PRJEB7988) | marine metagenome | isolation source: saline water (ENVO:00002010), including
GTTGAACGTTGAACTGAAATTGATTCTAACAATTCGACTAATTCATCTCCTTTTACAATTTTAGCATCATCAATCTGTTCTATTGTTTCTTTGTTTGGTGTCTTGCCAAAATAACCCATGCCAAATTTTTTCAATAATTCATTACCTCCATTCTTGCGAAAAACATCTCGAATGTTTATGCTTCTTTTGATTTTAGGTTCGCTGGTAGTAATCACGTCTGGCGCTTTTTTTATTGTTGTCATTCCTAATTCTTTAGGAATATCTCTGCCTGCATTCATTAGCTCTAAAGCATCGAATCTTTTCTTTGGATCTAATTTCTCAACTGGTTTTGCTGGTTGAAATGTTGCTTTCTCAACAGTTGATGGCGGAGGCATAGGTGGTGGCGCTTGAATTACAGGCATACCTGCAGTTTGAATTCCGATGTAGATTGCTGTCCAGCCAGAACCATTCACAACCCTTGCATAATTACCAGCGTTTCTTAGCAACCTTGCTTTGTATTGGGCTTCTTTATTCCTATTTTCATAGGTGAATGTATCTGCTAAACTACCTGCTCTATACACTTCGGCTAAGACAAAATCCCTCTTGTTAAAACGTCTAGTCTTTCCTGGCCCTCTTGACATTTTATTTCCTCCTTCTCAACATAGCCCATTCTCTAGGCGGTTCGTTATTCCATTTTGGAGGCTGTGCGATGTATTCAACATCATATTTTCCAGATTGGACTTTCTTTTGCAGTTTTTCAAATTCCGTATGCGTCATTTGATTGATGGGTTTTCCACCAGATGCCTTGAAGCCACTTTTCTTTAGTCTAGCAGTTTGCTTGTTGTATTTTCTGTTGAAGTGCTTGATTTTTCTAGAATCTATCCTAGTTTTGCCTCGTCTTGCAGGAGTATAAGTTCCACTTCTACGTGGCATTTGAACAGTTTTCTTTTTTCTAAACAAGCCCATGATTACCCCTCAAAATTCTGAATAGGTAATTTGGCTTAGATCCTCTACAAATTCATTTTCTATAATATCAAACGATACAGAAACATATACCGCTAAGAATGCTACTGATGCGAATGCTGCAAGTGTGGCTAACCAAGCATAAGCAGGCACATAGAAGAATGGTTCGGATATGACTTCTAATGATGCTAAAGAATGAATGGTGAACCAAATCGAAAACAAACCAAAGACAAACAAACCATTTATGTTCTGTGCAGAAGAATCTGCTCTAGCGAAGAATCTATTGATGAACACCAACAATCCTAACAATATCAGAACGTGGGCTATTGAACCAATCAACATACCATTGGATAAATCACCAGTATTTGCTAAATATCCAGCACCAATACCAAGACCTGCGACACCAATTCCAACCGCTTCGCCTCTACGTTCAATGAACCAAAACAAAGCCGCCAATCCAAGAATCACTAAGATAATAGCTAAGGCGACTACGCTTTCAAATAATGCACCTAGTAAAGAGCCTTCTTCTGTCAAATCAATGATTCCGCCGCCAGTAGTTCTCGAACATTCATTAACAAATGGCAAAGGAGGTTCACCCATAGTTCCATCTGGACATAGATTGACTGCTTTGAAATCATAATCCATAGAAATTACGGATGAATATTGTTGTCCAGAGGGTGTTGTTTGTATTTGAGTCGCTTCGCAACTCATTTTGTAATACCCTTCTGCAAAATGTCCTTCAAATGTTAATTGTTTTGCTGTGTGTGGGCCAACTTCGGAGGCTATATCGCCTTGACCTATTGTTGATGCAGACCAACCGGAATATCCAACGGGCAAACCATTTCCAGCGCCGACCACGCCATTTTGGATGATTGAACCATACGGAACATATCTACCTGCTTCTCCTGTTCCAGCAGGGTTTGTATATACCCCACTAGGGTTATACCCAAATTCTGTAAAGTAAATTAGATCGTCAATCGAACTTGCTGATGGATTTGTTTGAACTTCTTTCGAAAGAACTTGTTGTAAAGTTCCTTCATCTACCCAAACATAAATTTCCATTTTCATATTAGGCAAGGTATTTCCAACCCCTCTCCAATCACAATGTATGGAGGCTTGTCTGAAATTATCCTCTTTTATCAGAGTATCAGAATACAGGGTATTCGCAGTATTACTTGTTATTCCAGAGCCATCGTAATTTGGCAATGCATGGATTCCAGCATCTTTAACAGGATTTGATTGATTTTCTGCGATAACAATGTAGCCAGTATTGGGTAAAGCCAAACCGTTAGCTTCATGTGAAATGGAACCAAGTATATTTCCTTCAAAGGTAGATGAACCCCTATTGTCAATCCCATCATTCGGACAATCATCAAATGGATCTTCACCTTCTTTCCCATCTCCATCGTTGTCTATTTTATCAAACGGATCGTCTTCATCAATTTTTGGACTTCCATCAGATTTGTAATCGTTATCGTTATTCTCCCAATAATATATTCCTAAATCTTGTTGCAGATTTGAACAGGCATCTATGACTGTTGTATTATCAGTTTGTCCTTGACCGTTTCCAGAATCATAAAACGCTTGTGAATCTCTAAACCCATTCGTAAGTATTGGACAACCATCACTATCAACTGGCGGTTTGCCTTGCCACAATTCGCCATCAATAACAACGCCACTTCCTGTCATGGCAAGATAAGTTTGAGAATGTGCATATCCGCCACCTTGAAACCAAAATGGATTGCTGGAACTGTAATCAGTAGCATAACCTACTTGTTGTGTTGCACTTGTAGATTGACCGTCGCATTTGTCAAACAAATCAGCTACACCATCACCATCATAATCGTTATTTCCTCCGTATGGTGGAACTGGTTGATTTGTAGGGCAACCTTCTCGATCAACTGGTGTGTTGATATATACATCGCCTGCGCCATCTCCATCTGTATCAACCCATGAAAAAATAGGTGTTGAAGGGCATATATCATCCGTATCTAAAACGCCATCACCATCTGAATCTACCACTGGAATAAACGGTTTGGTATTTGCTTTGATTACTACTGTGTCAGTTGATGACATTGGCGAAATAAAACTTAATCCACACCAAAAACCTTTATCGGAGTTCGGGGCTAATCCAGTAGATTGTGCAACAGGCTCATCATTAACGCATGAATTGTCATCGGTAAAAGTATCAAAATCAATATTTTCACCTGCCGAACCACTTAGAAGCGAAGGGTTTCCTTCATCCAAACAAAATTGAGTTCGCTGTGGCCTTGCTAAATCCGTGATTGGCAATTCATCTACAACGCCGTCTTGATTTACGTCTGGCCCATAAAGCAACCATTCTCCACCGTTGCCATCCATTATATCTGTTCCAAAAGACCAATCACCCCAACATACATTTTTTTGCGGCCCTTCTCTACCTCGATAATCAACCATCATAATGAAACCTATTGTTGGGTCTGTTGAATCTCTAAGCCAACCATCAGATACCATGCTTTCAACCGTTGATGAAGGTTGGTAATTCGCAATATCTACAAGTCCAGCGCCAGCATCAAAAGGAAAATAACCTTGAGCATTTTTTAATGGAATGTTCAAGTAAGTTTGACCGTTTGCAGAATTGTGTTGAATCAATGTTGATGAATCTGGTTCAATTTGATAACCTGTCGAATCAACTCTGGCGACACCATTTCCACCTGCACTATTTGGATCGTAGCAGAAATCACTTTCAGCAGACCCTAATTCAATTGTCTTTAAGTGATATTCTTGTAAAGCACTTGTAGGCGCAAACGATCCATCTGATTGAATCTGTCCACCTGCGGCATCGAATCTACCGATTGGGCCTAAAGGCAAATCTTCGTAATATTGGTTTGTATAAATGTTTATGTCGTGGTAATCATTAACATGATTGAAAGATGAATCATATACTCCATCAACATAGGCTTCGTCGTATGAGCCAACTGCCCTTTCACCAAAATAAGCTGAATCTATTCCTGGCTGTTCAAACATTCTATCATACAAAATTCTGTTGTCTTCAACGTTAAATGGATGGAACGGGTTTTGTTTGTAATGAGCATCACCAAATGTATATCCTGTGCTATGGGTGTAAATCTCTCCCCAATAATTAGGCGAATCTTCATCCATAGTCCACATCGAACCAGAACCATCTCTTTCAGCAATTTGATTACCAAATGCATCAGTCATGTAATATTGAATCCAATCTTCGGGTGAATTGTCATTTGCTTCTTCGGTATCAACCCAAGTATTGCCAGCCGCAGTAGCTTCGGAACTTGGGCCTCTCCTGTGTCCATCATCAACAAAAGAGTCTAATTCGTATAGATTATTTGAATTGCCTACTTCATCATACCAGTATTCCGCAGAATCTACTAATCCCGTTATTTTATCATCATCTGGTGCAATGTTCCAGTTAATATGAGGATAATTAAATCTGCCATCGGGCATTCCTCCACCAAAAACCGTTCTTCCATATACACCGTATCTTTCATGGTTCACGTCTGTTATTGTTGTATCAGACAATGAATTTTGAGCATTAATTACTCCGTCATAATCGTAGATAAATCCGTATTTACCATGTCCATACCATGCGTGAAAATCGGCTTCTGGAACTATAAATATGTCTAGATACCCGTTAGCGCAGGTTTCATACCATCCTCCTTGAGCGCCTAACAAAGAGCCAATAGTCGTATCTTGTAATGATGTGTCGCTAATTAGCATACCTGATGGAGAATAAGCCATAGCCTGCAATCCTAACTCGATATGAACGTCTTCCCAACCACCACGATTTACTTGTGAAGTCCATTGGTATCTAGGTAATTCCATTTGAACTATCATACCATCAAAGTCTTTTGTTGAATCTATCAAAGGCAAAGATGCCAAACCCATATCTGCTTCAACATTCCAATGGTTTCCAAATGATGATGTATCTATTCCTTGAACTCTACAACCTGCGTTTCTATCATATCCAGATGATTGACACCAACCATCGCCTACTTTGTGGTTTCCCCAATCTCCTGTTAAATCAGTTAAACCTACTTCATCATACCAGTTTGAAGTCCACCATCTGCATTGTTCTCTGAAATTTGCCGTGAAACTTGCTGATGTGCTTGGATAATCCTTGTTTTCATCACAATACCCTCCAGCACTTTCTCCATATCCATAGATTGCACCACCATCACGATCAGTAGCGAAATGCCAACTGTTCTGGATTGTTGAAATATACCCGTCTGCAGTAAATCCTGTATTGTCCAGAATTGCCCCATCTTGGTTTCCACTTCTGAATGACTGGCCTCCTAAATAGCCAGTAGCAGGGTCATAAACGACGTGGTTTTCTTCAAAATATTCGATTCCTGTCTGATTAGCAAAGTCTGTGATATTTGAAATTGGCATCTCGGTAGTATCATAACCAATTGAAAAATATACGACGTTTTGGGTTGCATCATATTTGATTGTAGAAATTGGTTGAGGCAGATGGCTTTCATTGGTTGTTGTATTATACAATTCAATGTTAGGAGTTCTACCCAAAACATCATGTGGCATAATACAGAATAACTCGTTATTTTGTAATGATGTGTCCAAGCATTTTTGCATATAATAAACTGGGTCATAAGCAAGCCTGTATTCAATATAAGCAGATTGATGATGTGTAATAGTTTCAATAGAACTCCAGTTTGTATTTGTGTTGCTTCTCCATAAGAAATTCGCTATTTGCTCTCCGTTTGAATCGAGCATGTTTAATTTATCAAGAGGAATAGAGTAAAGCAAATTGCTTCTAGTAAAGTTAGTATTGATAGCCCAATCGTAAGCATTTCTAGATTGAAAGCCATTTCCTATTTGAAGATGGGAATTGTGATTTGAAGCATTACAATCATCCATATTGCCGCACATCGGGAAAAAATATTCCCAACCTTCACCCCAACACCTGTCCATGCCACCTAAGCACTCGTCTTGGGAAGGCATTGTGAATTGAACGTCTAAGGGCAAAACTGAATTTATTCCTTCGATAATAGATCCATTTGTGAATCCTCCAAAATCGTAAGCAAATTCAGAACTGCCATGAACGGGGTCGCCAACAGTAGCGGCTTTCATTCCACCGCCACGATCTAAATGTCCGGCGTTAAAGTCATATCCTTGATAGTTTGAACGGATTGTGGGAAAACCACCTGCAGTATTCTGTGTTGTAGATGAACCACTTTCACCGAAATTTATAGCTAATGCAAGTGGGCCATTTCCAGAACAAAAATCCTTTGTTGGTTCTTCGGATGGCGTATTAGTGTCTAAATCACAATCAAATCCAAATGAGTTATCAATCATTCCAACAGAACCATCTCTTAGCAAATCAATGTTTTCTGAAATGACTAATGTATCTCTAACCATCCCATTTACATCTGCTTCTGGAGTTCTATAAGCAAGTGAATAATACGGGTCATAGTGATATTGCTTCCAAAGTCCGTTATCTGAATGTGGGTTGCTAGGATTGTCTTTGTCATTAGTTTCGTGGATTAGGCTAGGGTTGCCTAAAACCGATGAACACATCAACACTACTAGGATGACAGAAAGAAATGATTTCCTCATGTTTCTGTTCAAGTAGTTGGCGTTTATCAATCAAACCGCATTCTATGTCCGATATGCACACTTTGAGGGAGTCGCAGTAATCTAACCTAACCCTGCGACTCCCATCGGAGGTGTGAATCAAACGTCTTCAAAATCTCCTTCTACAAGGTTGATTTGTCCTTTGACAATACCATTTGCTGCTACAACTGCTAGTCCAAGAGTTGCAGTCGCCCATACCATTGCGATAAACTCATTCATTGGGAAAAGAGGCATAATATCAGCCCAACTGCCGCCTTCGAATGCATCATTGTAGAATGACTTGACGGTGATCGTAAGTCCAGAAGCAAACAGAACAGTAAAACCAATTGCACCGACGATTGCGCCAGAAACCTTTGGCAAATTGTTTCCTCGAATAGTAGTCGCAACGACAACTGCGCCAGTAAAAGAAAGACCAGTTAGAAGCCCAACTGTATTCGCCAAATCTCCAACGTTTTCAGAAAGGATTACGTCTAGAGTTCCGTCTTCAAAGGAGTTTGAAAGCCACATTCCCAAAGTTCCAATTCCGAAAAGAATTAGGAAACTTGCGAAGTTTCGTGGACTCCAGAGGAATAGACCCGCCCATTCCTCTTTTCGGCCTGCTAGTAAAAATCCTAGCAAGATTGTCGAAGCGCCGACAATGAAAAATGTCCAGTCTGTGTTGGTAAAATCAGAAAGGGATTCGTAGGGAGTTGTTGTCATTTCACATCACCCCATCCCTTCGATAAAGTCCAGCTAAAGCCCCAACAAATATCGTAATTCCAATCAGAGTTCCAACTCCAGCAACCAAATCATAGATTGGGAAGCCCCAAGCAACGTCTTCGAAAGCATCAATGCTTGTGTCGAAAAGGCCATTGATAGCAGTAGGACTTCCTAGAATAATCAACAAAAGACCTCCTAATACATATCGAACGTTTCTTTCCATTCTGCTAGTTGTCATTCCACCGTAAAGGTAGATAGACAGTGCAATAACAAGGTAGCCGAGAGAACCAACTACCAGAGCCATTTCTTTACTGATTGGGTCTGAAACGTCGTAGTAATAGTGATGGCTAAACCAAGCATGAAGCAGTCCAACACCGAATAGAATCATTGCTAGTCTGTCGTCGAATAGCCCCTTAAAGGCAACACCATTACCATACATGATAGCACCCATCAAAATGATAGCTAGTGCAAGTCCGATGATTACTAGATCCCAACCGTTGAAGGATTCAAAGAAACCATCATCGTCATCTACATCTCCACCGCCACCAGAATTGAAATCGCCATCTTCTGCGGCAGAGAAGGTTTGTGTGTATTTGATTGTAGTTGTCTTTGAGGTTTCTGCCCCAACGTCATAAGATTTGATTTCGAATTCGCATTCTGCTTTGTATTCATCTCCGTTGATGAACACACCTGTATATGAAACAGTTGAAGAACCAGCATTTACTTCATCATTATCAACAGAGCCATTGCCTGTGTTTGCACCGCTTACCGGCCCAATAGTCCATCGGCTATTATTCGATGCTAGAACACCGTAAGGCTTCCATTCTGATTCATTTTCACCTGTGTTTCCGCTAGTATCAACGTTTGTAAAGACAGAAATTTTTGCTGAAACATATTCAACACCAGCCGCCGCTAGTCCACATTCAACGGTGGAACGTGGTGTGGATGCGCTAGGTGCGAACTGAATGTTTTGTCTTTGGTTCTGGTCTTCGGCAGATTGAGTTCCACCAAATGTAGAACCTTGAGTTTCAATCAGTTGTAGGTTCCTACCTTGAATTACATTGTCAGAAGGTGCGATTCCCGAATAATACATAGCGTATGGTGATGCTGGAACAGGGTTTGTTGATCCAGTTTCACCGATTCGGATTATGTCAGTAGAATTAGCTAGTGGATTAATTGTTGCAGTTGTCTTCCATTGAACCTTCGGGGTAGAAGATGAAGTGTCAATTGTCATAGATTGTCCACTTGCAGGGTTGTTTGAACCTGCAACAAATTCTAGAACAATCGTGAAAGTAAATGTTCTTTCAGATATATCATAGAATCCATTGTTCGAAGAAAGCAATAGGTTGTCTGATGTAATGTCTTTCAATGCACTTACTGGAATTGAAGTAGTTGTGATTCCGCTTGCCGAGCCTGTGCAGTAATCTGTTGAAGAAGTTCCAACAACATAAGAGGTATCAAATCCAGCAAGTGTGCCAACGTCATATTTGTCGCCGCTTATCAGATATGTCAAAAGTCCATTCTTTGAGAATGAATCCTCCCAATCTGCCATAACGTATGAACGGATTTCACCGTTGAAGCAATGGGTAGCCGTTGGATGGGAAACTACAACTTCTGCGCTATCATATCCTCCAAATGAAGACATTGAATATAGTGTTTCAAGTGGCATTGTAATCTCCATGAATACTCCATCAACACCGTTTGATGCGTTTCCATCAAAAGATTCGGTTGAATCGCAACCTGCCATGAACCACCAATCACTACACCATGTAGCGCCGCCATCTTCGATTACGCCAACCTTGATTCCAGGCTCGCCAGTTTGAATTTCAACGCTTGGATCGTAGAATACTCCAGAAGTAGCTGCTTCGGCTTGGTCTTCAGTAGCAATACCCCAAGTTAGTTTTACTTTGTTGCCACTTGCATGAGCAACCATAGAGGTAGTGTTGTAAATCTCTGCGTCAGATGCGATTCCTGTTGCGCCAAAAGAACTCAAATTGTAAGCAGTTGGTGGCGTTATGTGAACTGGATCTTCTGTGCAGTTTGTGTCAGCGCAAGAAACGTGAATATCTGCTAGTTCATTTCCGGCAGTTGTTGAAAGTTGGTTTAAGATTGTTCCATCAACAGAAACGGTAATGTTGTAGCCGAATTCATAATCAACACCGAAAAACAAGTCATTGCTTGAGCCATCATCTGTAATTCCAAATGCCATAACTCCGCTTTGAGAGCCACCTTTAACGTATAGTTCAGTTGGATGAGAATTTGCGATTCCAGTTGAATCGCCATGCAAATCGCACTTCATTACGTCTGAAGACATAACGTTGTTCACGCAATTTTGCATGTCTGCGCCGTTCGTTCCAGCAGTCGAAGTTGAAGTTCGGTCAAGTGCAGAATACCAATTATCGAATGTAATTGTCATTTGCTGTGGTTGTGTTGCACCTGTTGGTGTAGGATTTGTTGCTATGTCTTTAGCATCGTCTTTTTGGACATAAGCGCATTGATTATTACCACACTCAATTATCTGATGTGTTTTCGAAGTTTGTTGATATACGCCTACTTCGCCGCTTGTGATTGTCCAAGCCGCAGTTTGAGTTGCGAAAATTCCTTGATAGTCATTATTAGCAATAGAATCATCGCTGAATACTTTACTGCCATCGAAAGTCAAAGTTTGACTTGATTGAGCATTTACTGGATCATATACTCTTGATGTATCTGTCCTGTCTTGCTCTGGTGGCGTAGGGTTGCGGTCAATTCCATCAACACCATCGCCGTCAGGAATTTCTGCGGCCACTCCAGCAATAAGTAGTGAAGTCAGCATTAATGCGGTCATAAAAAGTGCGGAACGTGAGTTCTTCATGGCCTATCGGCAATTCAACCACCTATATGAAGAAATAACCATGAAAATGTGTGAAATGCACACTTTAGCGTGATGAAAATTTTTACCTAAATATTAGATTCTTTGTAATTCTTTAGAACCGTTCAATTTATAGGGCTTATGATACAGGAATGTTAAATAATGGACAATCCTAAAGCAAACGCTATTCATTTTTCTCCAGAAATAATACAACTTATTGATTCTACAATGAATAAATGCGGAGGATATTCTACCAGAGCCGAATTCGTCAGAGAAGCGGTTAGGTCATACTGCAGAAAAAGAGGTGGCGATTCTAATGAATGATTTGGATTCGCATTATGCTTTGAAAAAACCGATTGATAGGGTTGAATCAATGCTCTCAATTCACGGAGATTTGCCAATTCAACAAATACATGAAAGGTATAACAAAACTTGGCGATCATCTATAACAATGCCAGAACTTACGGGTTTGTTAAGGCATAAACGTTTTACAAAAAAAGGACAAACTCAAGTAATCGGCATCACTGGTCGAAAATATGCCTCTACGGTTTGGGGAGTTGTTTTAGTTTGAGCGATCCAGAAAGATTCCAATTAGCAGGTTGGCGGTCTGAAGCATCAAATTTGAAGAAAAGAGTTCGTGAACAGGATTCTTTAATCGAAGAATTGAATTCGAAGCTATCAGAGATGAGGGTTGCACAACAATCTAAATTCCAAATGATTATATTTCCTAGAAATATGGAATTGCGTAGAGAACATTTGATTACCTTGCACAACGTAATGGAACATATTCGTAGGCATGGAAACATAACACCAAACACTGATTATTTGACAATAGGATTTACCGACCACCGAACTTTACATCGAACATGCAATAAATTCGTAGAAAAAGGAATTTTGATTAAAACAAAAGGAAATCCAACAACTTTTGAATTAGATCCATCTTATTGATTTACGCTTGTTGGCGCTTGACTTTCTGCCATAACCCAATTTTTATTTCTAAGAATCCAAAACTTTCTGGCAAAATATGATTTTCCGCAATTCGGACAATATTCAGCAGTTCCTAAAGGATTTGTTGTTGGTGTTATTGGTGTCATTTGGTATATTTCCATATCCTTACCGCAACATTTCAAACTTCCAACTCCTGTCCATTCTCTCTGTTCCAGGCCATAGCATTCAAATGATGATTTACAACACAAGCCATCAAGCAATCAATTTCTGGATCGTGTGCGCCGAGTTGAATTTCAACAGATTCCATCTTTGTCATCTTCAATTCTGTTCCATCTTGCTTGCACCACTTGAATGATAATTCTTTGAGATTACCAAAGTGTGTGTTGAAAGCATCAACCAATTTAGACCATCGGCTACCCCAACCTTTTTCGAATTTGTATTCGGAATGCCTCTGCATAATGCAAGAATATCTGTTGCCTAAATCATTATCATCTACTATACCTTCGGTTAAGTTATCAAGTATCAAATTTGAAAATGGCAGAGATTTAATCATATTTGAGTCGAATGATTGGTTGTAAGCAGTAAATCGAATTTTTTGTTTGGTTCCAACGTAAAGGCCAGCCTCTAATTTTGCTTTGTGGATTTGATTAAGCAATTGTTGTGTAGCTTCCCAATGAGGAACTTGGTGATTTTCAATATCTTCGAATTTAATTGAATTAATACGCAAAGCCTCTTGAACTTCATCAGAATCTTGTAGTTTCATACGTTCCATGTCTGGCTTTACCGTGAACGATCCAGAATAAACAGAAACAATTCCATGATTAGGGTTTTCATAATCTTTCTTTACTGCGAAAGCCCAACCGATTGACAAAACAGAACTGTTTGCACCTAGACCTGTTGTTTCTGTATCGAAAACAACTTCAAGAGTTTTTTCTGAATAGTGCTTCTTGTAATCAAAACTCATTCAAGCACTACTCCTTTTTTTTCTTGTTTTGATTCTAGCAGTAATTCTTCATTCTGCTTTTGAATGAAAACAGAAACCAATTCATCTGTTTTGGATTTGATGAATTCCTTTTTCTTGTTCTGTAAATTGCTAAGTTCGAGTTTCAACCTATTGTATTCCTCAAACAAATCTGGATATTTCCTTTGCATGAGTTGTTTTCTTTCCTTGACTCTTACCGCAGACCAACGTTGATGCCCTTGATATGCTGGTATTTCTTCGTCATTTTCATCTCTCAAATATGGCGCTTTTGCTAGGTCAGTCAATTCTTCAATTCTCGATGCTTCATCTACACATTCTAAGTGGTAGATTTCTAATGCTCTAGCTTTAGATTGTTCTAGTTGATTTTTCAGATTTTGATTAGCCATTACCTGCAATGTTCCAACACCCTTCTCTACTCTTGGAACCATTTTTTGTTGATTTTCTGTCAAGGCTTCGGTTTTCCAATATGGTTTGAGTTTAGGAACCTCAATGGTTTGTGAGAAGCCTACTTGCTTGAAACCATTATGTTCATTCCTTCTAGCATTCCAACAACCTGTGCAACGATACTGTAAATCATCACCAAGTTCTGTTCCACGATCACTTTCTATTGTATGCTTAGTTCCATCAATAGCAGTAATTGAAATGCAGCAATCAATAGACATATCATTTGCATTGACACATCGAACATATCCTTGTTTGAGTTCTGGTGGATGCCGGTCTTCAATGAGTTCGAAATTCTTTGTGTTTTCTGGCCCTAATTTTGTTGCCTCGTATCTTGAAATTAATGTCCTATATCGTAGCAAAGATTCATTCACGTCAGAACTAAAACTTATTTTTTCAAGTCCTTTACCTATTGGTTTAGGCTTTGAACTATCAAAGAAAAGAATAGTCCTCAAATGTTCCATTTCTGCAAGTTGCGTTTCACCCAAATTGTGTTGAAGCCAATTCGACTTTGCTAATTCAGTAGGCAAACGTTCGGTAGTAGATTCTAACCTTCTTGTTGCTTCGAGCAACATTTCAGTCAATTCCTTAACTTCTGCTTCTTGACTTTCTTTCATCAATTCCAATGGGTGCTTAACTTCTCGATCTCCGAGAATACTTTGTAATGCATTTCTGTATATTTCACTTGGAACCAAATACGGGTCTTGTATCGCTAAATCGTGCAAATGCTTCACATCTGCAGGCAGATATATTGACACCGCAGTTCCACTTCCTTTTCTTTTTTTCACCATTCTTTTCACCTTGACTTTTCTTTCCACATGACTAAACCTCTTAATCGTTTTCCTAACGGAATGAATAATTTAATCGGTTGCTGAAAGTGGAATTAATAACGGCTAAAGTTTCAATTATTTGTTTGTTTGGGTCGTTCAAACCTTTTCTGCAACGATCTCTCTCTCTCTCTCTCTCTCTCTCTCATACAATACATTATACATACTACTACTACTACTACTACTACTCTACTTTCTCTGTCGCAGGCTATCGAATGACTCAAACTGTTAGATTATCTCACATACAAGATAAATCATTATAACTTTGGCCTCTCTGGATTGAACTGCAGGGCTAGGGGCCATTCCTTTTTTATCACCTATTAAAGATGGGATTTTCACTTTGACTCATGTATTCTCATCCCGAAACCCTGCCTCGTTTCTATTCCTTTTACATTGTTTTAGCCGTTCATTTGATTAAGCATAGGAGAAACCATCGAAGTCAATGGCAGATGATTTTCCAAGCATTGACGTGCTAATATCTGATGCGATTGCTTTAGGATATTCAGTCTATGCTATGATTATTGATGAGGACAATAACGCACGTTATGTTTCAAATTCACAAGCTAATGTTGTATCATTTGACGATGATAAATGGAAAAAGGCATTAGAAAACATACATGGTGGGCCAATAAGTTCGATAGAGGAAATTCTAGAAGAAGAAAAAAGGCTAAGAGATGAAGGTTATGGTGAAATTGATGAATTGGATGATCCGGAAGAAATCGAAACTTGGATTCAACACTACAAGAATGAAATAATCGAAATAGAAATTGGCGAATCAAGTATAGATCCAGAATTCCAAAGCGAATCATACTTGGCTTACCTAAATGAAATCATAGCTGATTTAGAATCAAAATTAGAAACACTCGATTCTCACGATACATGGTTTGACCCTGCCAAGCCAGATGCAATAGCCGATGCGCCTTGTTATTGTGGATGGTTAGGTTTAGACCAACCTCCGCCAGACTTAGCCCCGCCACATTGTAGTTGTGTTTCGAACGTGGAACCTAATCATGGGTTTGATTTAGGGCATATCAAATTCGAAGAAAAGAAACAGGAGGAAGAAAATAATGGAATGGGCTAACACACCTAATGAAGCGGTAATACTTGTAATGGCTTTGATTACTATTGGGGGTTTAGCAACTTGGAGGAATGCTAAAGGTGAAGGTTGGGGGTTGATTATATTCTTATCTTCACTATTGATTGGTTTCAATCTATCAGTCCAGTTTGCGGTTTGGATTTTAGATTGGATCGCTTCAACTTTTTCTGGAATGTCTTCATTGATTGAATCCTCTGGTGCCTTCGGTGATGGTTTTGGGTTAGTTGCAGTAATAATTGTATTAGTTGTTGTTGCGATAGTGATGAAAAATATCAAATTCGATACAGTAAGGCTTGCCGCTTTGGGTGCATTATACGGAATTTTGCTTAGATTATTTTTGGACTTCATGTATTTCTTAGTCGAATCTGGAACTTTGGGCTGATATTATGAAAAAATATTTATTTTTAATTTGTATTCTTTTGATACCTAATGCTTCAGCAGTAATACAAGACGTTGAGATTAGATTAGATACTGCCATACAATATCCAAATGATAGGTCAGTAAATATCGTGGTAGAAGCAATGGCATTTGAAGACGACAAACCATCCTTGTCAAATGTGGACATAGTAGCCGAAATAAAATATACCAATGGAACTCTTATTTATGAAACAACAGACAATTTACAAGCAGGTATCAGATCAACAATCATTTTCCCTCCAATAGAAGAAGTAGGAAAATATTACGTTTATGTGTATGGCGAGGCTGGCGGCAAAAGAAGTTCGACTGAAACACAAGCTATGCGAATCACTTTCGCCCCACAAACATATACTGCTGGATTTACAGACGGAGGAAGATTTCTTGTTTCACCTACTGAAACTTACGTCAATTTGACAGTTCAAGAATACCTAGATACTGGCATCGCATTGACTCCTGGCAAGACATATTTTTCTAATGGTAGTTATCTAGATATTGATGTTCCAGAAGGCTACTTGGCAGTTCGATATAACATAATAGATGAAAATGGATGGCAAAATTATGAACGTGCAGATGAAACAGGATTAACAGTTCATGGAACTCCCTATGTTTGGCTTTATGGCGATTTGAAAAGGGTTGAACCCGTTTCATCGTTAGTTTCCCCTGCGAGTATATTTGTAGCAATTTTAGGTTCATTGATGATTTTTATTGGATTATTCAACTTCTATAATAAATTCAAAGAGGAATCACTTGAGAGAAGAAAGAAGGCCGGAACGGATTCGATGCCAACATGGAGAGAAAGAAGGAGAGAACGTAAAATGCGAGAAGATGCAGAAAGAAATTACTGGAGAAACAGAAATTTTAATCAATACAGGAGATTTTAGAAATGCAACCACCAATGGATGAAATGTTATTTGACGATCCAATGCTTATGCAACAATTAGGTCTAATGCCACCACAGGAAATGCCTCAACAAGACCAAAGTTTGCCTGCGGATAGGGAAAAACCAAAAGGCGAAGCATGGAGTATGGCTTTGATATTGTCTGGAATTATTTTGATGATAGCTTGGATTGCAGTTCCTTTGGGTGCTATGGGTGCATGGATATATGGGCCAATAGAGGGATTTTTTGCAGTTCCAATTTTTTCAAGATTCGAAGCCCTTTGTGGTAGTGCGTTATTCATAACAGTTGGTATTACTATTGCTTTACTATACTGGCAAGCAGTTCCTAAATTGCATTGGGTAGAAAACGATCCTGGCGTTCCAAGAATTACTAGACTCAAGAAAATAGAAGATACTGGCAGTTCATTTGTTATGAAAAGGCATGATGGAAAAATGCTCAAAGTCAGAAAAGACATTGCTTCAAGACATAGGAACTTAATTCACATTACAGCAAACGTTCTCGAAGTAGATGGCAGAGAAGCAGATATTGAATTTAGAACTACTGCAGGTTCTATGTCAAGGGGTCAAATTGCACAAGAGGAAGATTTAGCAATGCGACAAGGATTCAGAGAACAACAATTAGAAGACATTTCACAACGATACGTTAGTGGACAGATGGATCAAATAGATGGAGTCGGCTGATATGAGTTTTGACGCAACAAGCAAACCATTCTGGCAACCACCAGATTACGTCTTTGGGCCAGTTTGGACATTTCTGTATTTGGCTATGGCCGGTTCAATCATTACTGCGATTGACAATAGAGAAGAAATACCTACAATTGCTTTCATAGCGTTTGGCCTACAATTAGCTTTGAATTTGATTTGGCCTCCAATCTTTGACCGTTCAGACTATCTTCTAGCATTTGTATTGCTTCTTGTCATGGTTTCTGCGACTTTGGTTTATGCTTTGTTGGTATTCAAAGAAAGTCCAATATCAACATATCTGATTATTCCTTATTTGGTATGGATTAGTTTTGCTACCTCGATTAATGCTTGGTATGTTTTGGAGGGTTGAAATGTTATTAACAAACCCAAAATACACATACACACCCCGTTATTTGTTTAATCCTATTACTGGCAACATCATATCCAACAATTCAACAAATAGAAAAAGCGTGATTAGACAAATCCGTAAATTCAGACAAAAACAATTCATCAACGGAGAAATCATTTTCAAAGCCGACAAAATTAACAAAAAATTAGCAAAAATAGGTAGATCCGATTTGAAGATAGATAGGAATGCTAAGGTATATCGTAGCGATGACAGTATTGGTTGGTCTAGCATGGTTGAAGCAACTAAGAATGGTAAAGGACGACTAAATCCCAATGATGCTTTAGTTGTCGAAAAGGCACTAGAACAATCTACGGGCATTGATTGGAGAAAAGACCCAATAGGAAATGTTAGATGGTTTGCAGGTTCAACTGCTGATGGTTTAGAAAAATTAGGTTCTGATGGTGTTTATGATACTGAATATGCAGAACAGGAAGTTGCTTTGATTGCTTGTTCAAAATCAAAAGCATTCGATAAGCTACCAAAAACAATATCAGCCAAGTCCAAAGATGACAGATACGATTACGGAATTGAAGCCATGTTTGCATACAATTCCCCCTTATTTCAGAAAAGTTTGACTTGGGCTGAAAACAGAGATTTGCCAGTAGAAATAATGTCGGCAAAGTATGGTCTTGTGAACAAAACTACACCAATAGACAATTACAATTTGTCTTTGAATAACGTTCCAGCAAAAGAAAGAAGAAAATGGGCTGAAAAAATTGCTAGTAAAATGAAGAAAAATAAAGTCAAAAAAGTCAATATTCTTGGAGGAAAAAATTACGTCGAACCATTAAAGGATATTCTTGAAAAAGATGGAATCCAAGTTGTTGAACCTTTGAAGGGTCTAGGTGTTGGAGAAAGATTATCATTCCTCACATTTGATGAAAGAACATTTGAGCAATTGAATGTTGAGAGCAACACCAAGAAATCTAGGAAAAAGATAATGAAAAACTTAGAGGAATACGCCAAAACAAAAAGGGATGGCTACAATTCTAAGAGGCTGAAACTACGCAGGGGTGTATTCAAAGAAACAAAAGAAAGAGATCCTTCTTATGGAATCATTGATGAAAATTATAGTGTAGCATACCTAGCAAAATTCAAAGGTGAATGAAAATGTCAGAATCAAACAACAAACCGCAAGCAAGAAGTGGCCGAGATTTGTTTATGATGCCTTTGGCGGATAGATTGAACGATCAGTTCCGATTTATTGATACAATGATTGTATCTATGACTGATTCTTGGACATATTTGCCTCCAAGAGCAAGGCACGTTCTTTGGTTGAAACTAGCAAGTGCAGAAACTTCATTCTTAGAACAAGTAGGTATGCCTTTAGAAAACGGCATATTGATTCATTGGTCTATGTGGCCTGATGATTTAGGAGATTATGCACAAGCAGTAGCATTGAGAATGACTAGACAACAGTTAGAATATCTTGAACCAAAGAACGTAGCAATGGCCTCTGCAATTCGTCAAGCAGAAATATCAGAGCAAACAGCAAGATTACAGATTCAGTTAGCGCAATCTTTGATTCAACTAACTCAACTTGGCGCAGACCCAAAAAATCTAGCTAATCTATTCAGTAAAAACAAATTCGATAAAGAATCAATCCAAACTGTTCTAGGTAATGCTAATGAAGAAATACAAAGAAGGGAACAAGAACTGATGCGACAACAAATTATGCAAAGAGAAATGGCTGAACAGGAGAGAATTGAAAGATTAAGAGAACTTCAAGAAGCGCAAACACAAGCAGAAATGCAACAAAATGCTGCAGATGAAGAATTAAGAGCAAACCCAAATCCAGTTCCAACTGGCCCATGTCCTTATTGCGGCCAAGTAAAACCTTACGTCTTAGGAGAAGATGATGAAGGCATATTTGTAATACAGTCATGTCAAGATTGTTTGCCAGAAACCGATTTAGCAGAACTCAATGTTGAAGAAATCATAGAATCTTTAGATCCTGTATTGACAGATGAGCAACTTTTACAACTTTCAGAAATCGAATTCGCTGATGAGGAAGAAGGCGAAGGTTGGATAGAAACAGATGAATCAATGCTTCAAGAAATATTTGGAACTGAAAATGTCGAAGATTTTAGAGATTTGCTTGAATATTCTGGTGGGATAGATTCAGAGGAATAGATATGTTCTTCATCAAGGCAAATCCAAGAATGACAATACACCCGAATTTATCTCATGTAGTTCTCTGCGATTGTGGTGAATGGTATTGCTTGAAGTGTGAAAAGCATTTAACAGATTGTCGTTGTAATACGCAAGATTGATTATTCAAAGGTATATTGAGATGATTTAATGGCAACTGGCGGAGAAAGGTATCTTAATTGGTCTGATTTCAATGTTGCTTGCATCGAGAGAGGAATGCCGCCAGAGATATTTGCTACGTTAAGGCGCTCATACAGAACTTACGTTGAAGGCGGAACAGATTTTACAACGCTTAGATGGTTCTTCAATAGATATGCAAGTTGGAGTAGAGTAATCAAAGTAGGAAATGATAAGTCAATTGATGATGAGCCAACGGGAAAAAAGAAAACACCACCAATGATTCTTTATCCATCAACGTTGCTAGAAAAAGGATTCATTTGCGAAATCAAGCCGGACATTCTATGGTGCTATGGGGATAGGGGTCAAGGAAAATCAGTTGCATCTTACGGTCTTGCAGAACGTTGGCTTGCCGAAGCTAAGGAATGGAATCTTTCAAAAGAATTTGGCGCACCTCGAATATATGTCTATGGCGACGTAAATGGGTATGTTCCATCAGAACCGCATTGGTTTCGATGTCCAGATTGGTATGTTGTAGATCGTAATGATGCAGATTTCCCATTGCTAGAAGTTTATGATGAAGTTCCAATACATCTTCGAAGTGGTGCAGTAAGCAAAGCATCAAAAGAATGGGCTGAAAAATTGACTCGTTCAAGACACCTTAACGTTTGGACAATAATGAACATGGTTCAAGCAAAGATGGCTTCTAAACGTGGTCGTGAAATGGACACACTCACACTTGACAGGTTTAGCGGTCTTCGCCAACTTCGAGAAAGACTAGAAGATATGCCTGTAAAAGCATTTAGAGATATTTACCGTTCAATAGTTCCAGAAATGAGAAGAAAAGATCCAGGCTTGGCTATGACTCAACTCGGAGAGGATCAAGGCGACGCTGGAACTTGGCTAACCTTGTATGAAACAAAACCTCCAACTTGGCTTGAATGGCGAGAATCTTTGAAAAGAAAAAAAGAATTAGGAAAAACTGCGGCACCTTATCCGCCAGAATGTATTTTGCATAGAGCAAGACATTACGCAAAACCAATCATTGATTCGATTTACAAAGAACTAGATGATGAAGAAAAAATGGAAGAATACAGGACTATGCTCGGAAAAAAACCAGAAACAGAAAATGTAGAAATCATCGAAGATAGACTGGTGCGCCAAATAATGAGGGGTGCTGGTATGCAATGGGCGGCAATCGGAGAAGCGTTATACGGAGTAAAAGGTGCTAAGAAAGAAAAGATGGGCGGCGGAGGCTCATTACAGAGATGGGGTCATAGACATAAGTTTGAGATTACCAATGAATTAATCAAATCAGCCGCACAAAACCTATCTTTTGACCTACCCGAAAGAAACAAATCGCCCGTAATCTACGGAATGGGCGTAGGGGTGATTGACCTTGAATCTTAATTTTTCAGTTCTGTTCTCTCTTATGAGAATTTTTCGAGCAGACGTTATTGCCCTATTACGTGCGCGAGTATATCGGTTCGACAAGACAAATCAACTAATTTAGAATAAGAGGAATAAGAATGTGTAATTTTCATAAGACAAAACAAGAAATCAGAGAAGAATATCTAATTCAGTATTCTGGTGCTGATCCAGAATTAAATTTTTCAAATCTTATCAGCTTAGAAAGGTGATTAAAATTGACTAATGAAAGAAAAACCGTATTTACTGGAATGTATAAGCCGATAATTGGTGTTATATCATTGAATTCTTTGCTCATGTATTGTTTGATTTTCATATTTTGGTTGGCTACTGAAGGTATGGATAATGCTTATGATTCGACAGATGGTTTTCCAGTATTTCTTGATTTGATTCTAATATGTGCTTTGATTTTGAATACTGCAATGAGTTTTGTGTTAATTAGTTGGATATTGGCACTTAGGCCAAAATCAATTTATGATGATTGGCAAATGGAAAATCAACCAGAAAAAGTGCATATACCCAACAACTTGTAGCTGATTACAAATAGATCCTAAAGTCAGTTGTAGTTATGTCGGATTTAGATGTGTCTAACAAATACATCAAAGAAAACTTTGGATTCAGCAATTTGCTAGGTAAGGATAATCCAAAAACAAGCAAAGGTGAAAAATACGGATATAGGACATTCATATTGCATCTTGCACCTTCTAACCTCTCTGGAAATAACGTATGTCCATCTGCCTCTAGGGGTTGCGCTCATGCCTGTTTGAATACTTCTGGTCTTGGTTGTATGCCGAATACTGTAAATGCAAGAATGAAAAGGACAGAAATGTTTTTTGAAGACAGAGAAAGGTTCATGCAAAGACTGGATTTTGAGATTAAGAGATCCATAAAGAATGCAGAAAACGCAACATATACAGATATTAACGGCGAACAACAAAAGGGTCTAATTCCAGTTTTTAGATTGAATGGAACGTCGGACATTAAATTTGAAAACATAAAATATGGTAAAGATAAGAAAACAGTCTTCGAATATTTTCCAAATATACAATTTTACGATTATACAAAGATACCAAAAAGAGGGAAAAATCCATTCCCTAATTATGACTTAACATTCTCCCGTTCAGAAGACAATGAAAAATTCGTCGGACAAGCGATGGAAAAAGGACAAAATGTAGCAGTTGTTTTTGGTGTCAATAAAAATAATCCAGAAGATTTGCCTAAGAAATGGAAAGGGCCGACAGGTTTGACTTGGCCTGTATTGAATGGCGACCAATCAGATTTGAGATTTCTAGATCCAAAGAAAAGAATTGTCGGATTAACAATGAAGGGCAGAGCGAGCCAAGATACAACAGGATTCGTTTTGTATGGTGATAATGTAATTGATTTTTCAAAACTTTCAGAATACAAGAAAAGAGCTTCGAAAGATCCATCAATCTTAGGACAAAGAAAATACGGAACTGAAACATTCGTTCCAATCCAAAGCAGATTATCGAAATCGGCAGCAAATCGAACTGCAGAAATTTTGAGAAAAGATGGTAGAAAGGCAAGGGTCATAGAGCATAAACCCTTGATTGCAGGTAAAACAAGAACCGCTTACGCAGTTTATACTCCTGGCACGTTTAGGAGATTTAGAAACCAAGCAATCATGCACCTTTCAAAAAGGTCAAGAAGGCCATTGATTGTGAACTCCAGAAGATGAATGTTCGCCTCCATAATGTGAAAATGGAACTGCATCAACAATTACTCCGTCTTTGTTTGGGGTAATGACTCCATAATTCACTGAACTTGGAATATCAATTTTGACGATTCTTGGTATTAACATAAATATCAAGATATTTTCTTCGTCAATCCAACATTGAACAGTAGAATAATTAGCTATGTTAGGTTCTAAAAGGGCTAAAGCACGATCAATCAAGTCTGCCTGATGTAAAGCATCTATATCATCAAATCTAGAAACAATATCAGTCATTTTAGAAGGAATAGCCATCCTGTTTTGGAATCTTACACCTACTTCGAATAGCAATTCTTTGAATTCCAATACGTTATTGAAGTGAAATACGTCTTCCATCATTATTCTTCACCTGCCATTTGTCCTTGAATATTGCTAGGCTTAGAAAACAATGTGGACATTTTGAAACTGTATCTCACCCACATCAAAGGCCATAGAATCAAAATCAATGGCAGAATCAGTAAAGCAATTACGTGCTTCAAGAATGAAGCAAAACTCCAATCATATTCTTCTAAGGCGCTCATAATGTCCTCTCCTTAGTCAAGATGCAATCCTCAAACGCATAAGATTCTAAATTAGTTCCTACTAATGAATCATTGTTAGTATGTATTTTCCATTTTCTTGATATAAAATAAAACGGAGAGCCTTTTTTTATTCTTCTCAATTTTGCCTTTACAGCATTCATGGTTCCTTCATGCTCGATCTCTAAATGCCTCATTCTTGTTCACCGCCTAAAATTTTCATACCAAATTGGATTAGGTCGGGTCTTTCATTATGACAAGGCCAACAAACCCAAGTTTTGCATTTTTCTTCATTTCCATCACGACTAATATTCTTGAACAAACCAAACTGGCTATTCAAATTACAATGAAAGCAAAAACCTCCCATTTTGGAATAATCTTGTTTGTCTTGGCTTTTCTTTTGCGCCCAAAACCTTCTATTTGTAAAACCAGCATAACAGGAAAAACACCATTGGCGACTATCACCAGATTCAGTATAAATCTCGCTTGTGTCCTTTCCACATTTGAAACAATTCATATCAAATCCTCCAAGAACTTCGATTGTATTCTTTTGACAGCGATCCTTACGATTAAACCCTCAATTTCGCTAACCATGAAACCACCAATCAAATCATTCATACAGTGTTCACACAAAGGCCCAACAATGTAGTAGAATGCTTGGAAAACTCTTGAGGTAGCTTCAACAATATCATCGCTTTTGATTTTTACCGGAACTCCACTTTCTTTGTTAATTAGTATGCCTTCATTGTTGGAAATTTCAATGTGAATGCTAGAATCAATCAGATAATCGTTTTGACAGCCTGCCATCAAACATTTTCTACTTCTAGGTCTTTTTGGCCTCGATGAACAGATTACGCATGAATCTTGTCCTATTGCGTGAACATGGTCTAATTCGCAATCAGAGCATGTTTTTATCACGTATTCTATGTTTCCAATAATCATGTCAAGAACCCCTTTTTTTGCAGAAGCGATATTTTCCTCTGCCAGTTGGCTTTTTGATGAATCGCAGATTTCTTGCAGAGTTTTTCCAAATGCTATTCTGGTCTTTCCAGCATTCCTTTCCATCATCACCTAACAAAACTCCATTGATGCTAACGCCACAATTCGGGCATCTTTCATCGGTGGCTATATCGCTACCTGTGCAATGATGAACTACATTTGAACCTTCAAAGACCACGTAATATTCGGCATCAAGGACTCTCCAAAAGCGCATTTCCTCCCATGCTTTGCTTCCACGCTTTGCACCCATTCAATCATCACCACGCTTTCTTTTGTTTCCAATAATCATACTTTAGCCCACCTTCGCCAACCCTGTATTGAATTAGGAGTCTTCATGTTTTCCTTCTTTTCAGCAAGGATAATTCTTTCTTTCTTTCTTTTTGTTTTAGCGGAATAAAAATCATACCTGCAATCTTCGCAGACTTTGACGACTACTGATGAACCATTTAGAATTGGATTTGGAAATTTGGCCTTGCACATTCTACAAGAAACTCGTTTTGGTGCATTAGGAAACAGTTCAATGATTCTTTTATTCCGATCCATTCAAAACCCTCCTTTGGATTCTATTAATAACGTCTTTTCGAGAATACCCCCAAATCATATCACTCGAATGTTTATCTCTGATAATCCCAACCCACATAACACAAGCATATCCTCTTGTGTAGCCGTGATTAAGAACTGTCCAGACTAAATCATTGGAGTCTGTAAATTCATAATGGCCTGCTTCAATTTTCCTTAGCATTTGCATTCCCCCAATCCACGATTATTTCATCAGAAACTTTCTCAATCCAAACCAAGTTATCAACAAAGGAGTTCCAATCATTCATCTAAATCACCAACCAACTTCATGTATTCTTCAACATCAATTCCTTTCGAAGTAGCAAGTTTGTTAGCTCTTTGTTTGAGCAAACGTAGAAGTTGAGTTTCAACATTAGCGATGCCTTTGCTAAATCGCTTGTGGGCGACTGGATCAACAATATTACCATCACCATCAAGACCCGCTTTCATCTTATTTGCCAAATGCGAGATATTCCTTAGCGATGCTTCTTCTCCTGTAATAAGAAATTTCAGAATCCAAAACTCGGCCTCTGCAGATGAACTTG
>CETN01048337.1_pt1 | contig 24477 bp, 31 predicted proteins | sample 531301 | NCBI WGS metagenome assembly CETN01 (sample SAMEA2622656, study PRJEB7988) | marine metagenome | isolation source: saline water (ENVO:00002010), including
TGACAAAAACCGATACACTTTTTTGGGGTTTTTGCCCCCCCCTAGCAGCCCCAGGAAGCGGGTTTTGAGGAAATACCATGGACGGAGAACAGACCCCATTGGACTGGGCCACAGCCCGTGTTCAAAAATTGATTGCATCCAGGGCCAGTTGGTCCCCAGCTGAAAAGCTGATGTTGAGCCAAATGCAAGAAGCGTTGGCAGACTGGGAACAGGCCAGGAGAATCCTGCAAACACAGGGCATGATTACTGAGGGCAGCCAGGGCCAGCCGGTGCCCCATCCAGCCCAGGCCATCAAAGTATCGGCGGCTGATCGGGTTTCCAGGTGGCTGCGGCAACTGGGCCTGTTGGATGATGCGGCTGATGTGCTGGATGAATTGGATGAGAATAAAAAGCGGATGTTGGGGCTTTGATGTTTGATGGAAAAATCCTCGAGCCATTGCGTCATATTTCCCTGTGTTCAGGAATCGGAGGGTTTGACATCGGACTGCGTGGCATTTTCCCAAACATGCGCACAGTGGTTCATGTGGAGGGGGAAGCGTTCTGCGTCAACCACCTGGTTGAGAAGATGCAAGCGGGCCAGCTGGATGCGTGCCCTATCTTCCCAGACCTATGTCGGTTCCCCTGGTCAGAGTTTGCGGGAGCTGTTGACATCATCACAGGCGGATTTCCCTGCCAGCCATTTTCCGTGGCAGGACAAAGAAAAGCCACAGAAGATGACCGGCACCTGTGGCCCTACATCACAGACGGCATCAGACAAACCAAACCCCAACTGGTCATCTTTGAAAATGTTTCGGGGATTGCGTCAGCCCCATCCCCAGGGTTCCACAGCGTTTTGCACAATGTCCTGTCAGACCTGGAAGGACTGGGCTACCAACCAACGGCAGGACAGTTCACAGCGGCAGAAGTTGGGGCACCCCACCAACGCAAACGGTGGTTCATCCTCGGTGTTTGCAACACCAACAGCAACAGCAAACCAGATGGCACCATCAATGCAGAAAAATCCAGGATGTGCAAACCTGAATTGGCCAACCCCAGATGTGACACAGAGGCCGCACAAAGGCAACGTAAGGTTGTTGCGGAAGGGTGTGGAACAGGGCATGAGCAAAGCGGAAGCGGATGCCATGCTGGGCAGGGACATATCCAAACCACAGGGGAAGCTGGAAATTTGGAGAACACCAGTAGCCAAGCAAACCCAAAAGAAATTGGAGATGTTGGAAGAAATCAAAACAACAGGCGCGTTTCACCACAAAACTACAGGCAAAGAGGTTCAGATAGGTTTGGGGGAACAGGTGCATATGGTGGAGGTTATTCACAGTGGCCAATGCCACCAGGACCAATCCAATATGGATGGGAGCCACCACGGACAACTGAACCCAGATTGGGTGGAAACCCTAATGGGGTATCCAATCGGGTGGACAGACTCAGAGCGCTAGGCAATGCGGTTGTGCCAGCAGTAGTGGAAAGGGCTTTGCGTGAATTGTTGGGCAGATACACCACCAACTGACCTGGCAGGGTATGACCCCACCAGGGATGCTGATGGGTTTGTGTTTGACAGTGAAAAGGCCCAGCGGGTTGTTGGGTTTTTTGAAGCATTCCTGAAACACCAAAAAGGTTTGGAAGCCGGCAAGCCATTCACGCTGTTGCCCTGGCAACGTGATTTCCTAGCAACCCTGTTTGGCTGGGTGGATGCTGATGGGCGGCGGCGCTACCGGCGTACCTGGTTGGAGATTCCCAGGAAGAATGGCAAATCCACATTGTCCAGCGGGCTGGGTTTATATCTCCTGTTTGGTGATGGTGAACAATCAGCGGAGGTTGTCAGCGCTGCGGGTGACCGTGACCAAGCTGCCATTGTGTTTGATGTTGCAAAGGGGATGATTCAGGGTGATGCCATGCTGTCCAAACTGGCACAGGTGTACCGGCGTGAAATCAAGTACCCCAGAACCAACAGCGTTTTCAAAGTGATTTCATCAGACGCTGGCACAAAGCACGGCATGAACATTTCAGGGCTGATTGCAGATGAAGTGCATGTTTGGCCCAACCGTGATTTGTGGGACACATTGCACACAAGTATGGGTGCCAGGGCGGCACCATTGTCCATTGCAATCACCACAGCTGGACACAGCAGAACATCCATTGCCTGGGAACAGCATGATTACGCATTGAAGGTGCGTGATGGCACCATCAAGGATGAACGGTTCCTGCCAGTGGTGTATGCGGCACCAGAGGGTTCAGATTGGACAGAGCCAGAAACCTGGCACATTGCCAACCCAAGTTTGGGCCAGTCAATCAGCCTGGATTATTTGGAACAGGAATGCAAACGGGCCAAAGAGGTGCCAGGGTATGTGAACACTTTTCTGCGTTTGCACCTGAATGTTTGGACCGAACAGCAAACCAGATGGTTGCCAATGGACAGCTGGGATGCAAGCGGTTCAGAGATAGATCACGGAAAGCTAGATGGGCAAGAATGTTGGCTAGGCGTAGACCTTGCCACCACCCAGGACACCACCTGCGTTGCAGCCGTTTTCCCCGGCGCTGATGGCACCATCACAGTGTTGCCACATTTCTTTTTGCCCAAAGACAACATTGAAGCCAAGGAACGGAATGACCGACTGCCCTACAGAGCCTGGGCCAGTGAGGGGTATATAACACTGACCCCAGGTGTGGTGACTGATTACAGTTTTGTGGAAGCCAAAATCATGGACCTGGTGGAAAGGTATAAGGTTCAGGAAGTGACGTTGGACCGTTGGAATGCCACAGATATTTCCACCAGGCTGAGTGAACAGGGGGCCAATGTGACCTGGATTGGCCAGGGGTACAGGTCATTGTCAGCCCCATCAAAGCGGCTGGAAGAATTGGTGTTGTCTGGCAAGTTGATTCATGGGGATCACCCCATTCTGCGGGCACAGGCAGCCCAAGTGATGATTGAGACAGACCCCGCTGGGAACATCAAACCATCAAAGAGGGCAAGCGGATCAAAGGCCAATTCCGAACGGATTGATGGGATTGTGGCTCTGGTGATGGGCCTGGGACGTTGTATGGATTCGGGTGAATCCAAAACCAGCGTGGATGATGTTTACACTGACAGGGGATTGCGTTGGCTATAGCAGATTTCATCAGGACCATCATCAGCCCCAAAGCTGAACAACGGCACACATTCAAACAGCCGGACAAATGGAGTTTCCTGGGCAACCCATCGGGTGCTGGGGTTGAAGTATCTGAACAGACAGCCCTGAGCCTGTCAGCAGTTTACAGCTGCGTACGGATCATTTCAGAATCATTGGCGGCATTGCCACTGGTGACCTATCGGAACACGGATGATGGCAGACGGCAGGCAGATGATTTGCCCATATACGGCATCCTGCGTGACCAGGCCGATGAAAACCTGACGGCGTTTATGCTGTTTGAAACCATCATCAGCCATGCCTGTACCTACGGGAATGGGTTTGCATACATCACCCGCAACGGGCGCGGGGAGGTGACAGCCCTGACCCCAGTGGACCCCAGGAACGTGGAAGTGAAAATGACCACATCGGGGCGGGTGGCGTATGAATTCACCACGGGCCAGTTCCAGGGTGCATGGACATCTGACCAGGTGTTGCACATTCGGGCGCTGGGGCCATTGGGTTTGGTGGGATATTCACCCATTGGTTTGGCACGGGAAACCATCGGGCTGGGCATTGCGGCTGAACAGTATGGGGCCAACTGGTTTGGCAACAGCGGCACCCCATCGGGCATCCTGAGTGTGCCAGGCAAACTGTCTGATGAGGCGTTTGGAAACCTGCGGCGGAGCTGGGAAAAGCTCCACAAGGGTGCTGGTAATTCAGCCAGGGTTGCCCTGTTGGAAGCTGGTATTGATTTCAAGCCAATCAGCGTGAACCCGAATGATGCCCAGTTCCTAGAAACCAGACGGTTCCAGGTTGCTGAGATTGCACGTATTTTCCGAGTGCCACCATCCATGTTGGCTGACCTGGAGAATGCAGGCAGCTACGGTTCAATCGGTGAGTTGAACAGGGCGTTTGTGGTTCACACATTGACCCCATGGGCACGGCGGATTGAATCAGAAATCAAATCCAAATTGCTGCCAACCACTGGTGGCGTGTTTGCTGAATTCCAATTTGACCATTTGCTGCGTGGTGATTTGGATTCCAGATTCAAGGCATATCAAACCGCACGGCAGGCTGGGTTCCTGTCTGTCAATGACATCCGCAAAATTGAAAACCTGGACCCGATTGGTGGCAACGGTGATTTGTACCTGTCCCCATTGAACATGGAAGCATTGAAACCTGGTGATGCCCCAGAGCCAATGCCCATGGAGGATGAACAGCGGGCGCTGCCAACTGTGGATGTGGTGGCCCTGCGGGATGCTGCCAGGGGAAATGCCAAAGCCAACTGGGAACGGGCGCTGAACACCATTGCCCAGGCTGAGGTAAATGCAGCCCTGCGGCAGATTGACCGTGAACCAGGCAAGATTCCTGAATGGGCTGAGAAGTTCTATGAAGGGGAATACCAGCGGTTGGCATTCAGACAGATCCTGCCAGCATTGACCGAGCTGGGCAACCAGTTGTCAAACATCATGGGTGATGAGTTGGGCCGCAACCCTGGCCAACTGAGTGTTGAGGCGTTGGAAAACATTGCCCGGCGGTTTGCTACCAGGCGTTCACGGCGTTCAGCCCAAAGCATTGTGGCATCGGAAAACCGTGAAGTTGTGGTGGCCAGCTGGGCCAACGGTGCCCATTCCACAGACATAATTGATGATGAAATGCGGCGTGCAGAAGGCAGCATTGTTCTGGAGCTGTACCGGCAGGCCGGTGTCAACCAAGTGGTTTGGCGGGCGCTGGGCACCAATGCCCCAGTGAGCCTGAACGGTGTGACCGTCAAGCCAGGTGAACCATTCATCCTGCGTGGCCAAACTGTGACATACACAGATGGCACAACGTATGAACCCAGAACAGACATCAGACACAGCCCAATCAAAACTGGTGATGTGTCAATCATTCAGGCAGTTTGATGGCAACAGATTTTCCCCAATCCGGTGATGATGAACCAATCAGCCTGGGCAATTCCAGGTTTGATGTGTTTGACCACAGCTATGCCAGAGATTTGAAACGCAACCACCCAGATATCTGGGGTGCTGGTGGCAATATCCGTGGGAATGAAGCGTTTGAAATTTGGAAGCGGGCTGAACGTGGTGTGAGTTCCCCAGCCGTGTTGGCGTGGATCAAGGAGCGTGAAGCCTGGAGCGCCCGACATTTTGAAGATGGCAAACAATTCCAGGATGCTGACCTGGGGCCAAACCTGTCCAATGTTGCTGGCATTGTTGCCCAGGTGAAATGGGGCACAGTTGGTGTGCTGGGTGAATCCAGAATGAAGGCCGTATTGGATCAGCTGAAGAAACGGCGTGAAACACGGGCTGACCTGGCAGATGTTGAACCAGGTTTGTTTGTTAGGTGGCGGGCTGAAAAAGGTATCTACACCGGCGTGGTGGATGAGGTTGTGACATCCGGCATGGCTGAGTTTGGTGCAGAATCCATGGACACTGATGATGTTGGGCCAGTAGCAATCATCACAGTGTTTGTGGAAATGAATGATGACCTGATTGAAACAGACAGGCAGGTGGGTGTGCCAGTGGTGGATTTGGACCTGGTGGCTGACCTGGGTGACGGATCAGAAGAACAGCGGCAGGTGACCGGCAATGTGAAGGTTGCATTGCAACGGAAGCTAGAGGAACACAATGATGAACATGGGGATGATGCTAGGAAGCGGGCCACCATGTCCATGTTGGAAAAGGTGTTTGAACGTGGTGTTGGGGCATACAAAACCCAGCCCAGTTCAGTGCGCCCAAGCATCCCCAATGCGGAAGCGTGGGCCTATGCACGGGTGAATTCATTTCTGTATGCCCTGGCCAATCTGAAGTTCAGACGGGGCAAGCATGACCAAGATTTGTTGCCCAGCGGGCACCCAGAATCAAGTAAGGATGAACGGATGAGTGATGAAAAACGGGAACGTGTAAATGTTGACCAGTTCACAACTGAAGATGAAGCCAAAGCAAGGGCTGAAATTCTGGGGTGTGAAGGTACACACACAATGGATTTGGATGGCCAAACAATCTACATGCCATGCAGTACCCATGCGGCATATGACAGAATTGTGGAAGGTGGCGCTAGCGGTGGTGGTTCCGGTGGCACAGGCGGCTACAGAGCTGCCCCAGCAGAAAAGTTGGAACGGCGTGCCCACCAAGAAGTCAAACTGGAATCCGGTGATACAGCTGACACCATTGTGGGCTACGCCAGCGTGTTTGATTCAGAGAGCCGTGACCTAGGTGATTTTGTGGAATACATCAAGCCAGGTGCATTCACCAGGGCAATCAATGAACATCATGATGTGCGGGCGCTGGTGGACCATGACCCCAAGATGATTCTGGGCCGGACCAAATCCGGCACCCTGCGTTTGACCCAAGATGAACACGGGCTGCGGACTGAGATTGACATACCCCACACAACCGTTGGCCAGGACACATTGGAATCAATCCGGCGTGGTGACCTAGATGCCATGTCATTTGGGTTTGTGGTGCGGGATGATTCCTGGGAAGAGCGTGACGGAAAGACGGTGCGGGAAATCCGTGACCTGGATTTGTTTGATGTTTCCGTGGTCAGCTTCCCAGCCTATGAGGACACAACCGTGGCTGTGCGTGGTTTGAAGCGTCAAGCCCTGCGGCGGGACACACCCAAACCTGAAATGTTGCGGCTGTATCTGCGGATTTCCGATGGGGTTGCCGAATAAAAGAACAACCCTCCTGGGCTGGGTTGGGGCAACCTGATTCAGCCTTTTTGTTTTGGGAATCTGCCAACGGGCAGTGGGGCCAGCTGGCCATCCAATTTCCAACGCTACAGGTGCCATTGTCTGTTGATTGTGGTGCGCTGAAACCTGTTTTTTTGTTTCACGTTTCAAAAGGAAAAATACCGTGAACATCAATTACCTAAAGGAAAAGCGCGCTGCCCTGATTGCAAAGCAGCGTGAAATTTTGGATGCCAACAAAGACGCATCCTCATTGCCAGCAGATCAAATGGAACAGTTTGAAGGCATGGAATCTGAAGTGCGTTCCATTGAAAGCCGCATCAAGCTGGAAGAGCAAACCGCCCAGCGTGAAGCTGAAATGGCTGATGTTGTTCTGAAAACTGAAGAAGCTGAACACCGTGGTGAAATTACCACTGAGTCAGAAGAATACCGCACAGCATTCATGAAGCGTTTGTGTGGTGAGCCAATGAATGGCGCTGAACAGCGTGCATTGTCCATTGGTTCAGCTGGTGCTGGTGGCAACCTGGCCACCACCGCTGTCAGCCAACAAATCAGCCAGTTGCGTGAGGAAGCAAACTTTATGCGGCAAATCGGCACGGTCACCCAAGTCAGCCAAAAAACCGCATTTGCAACTGAATCCAGCATTGGTTCAGCGGCATACGGGGCTGAAGGTGGTTCCATCTCGGAGTCTGACCATCAGTTTGGCCAAGTGACCATGAACCCAGTGCGTCTGGGCCGGATCATGAAGGTTTCTGAAGAGCTGTTGAATTACACCGGCACGTTCAGCGCTGCCCAGTTGGAAGCCTACATTGCATCCAGCTTTGCACGTTCATTTGCAACCGCTGAATTGGCAGCGTTCTTGACTGGTGATGATAGCAACGCGCCGAGGGGTATTTTTGACAATGCTGCATCTGGTGTGACTGCTGCCAGCCAGACTGCTGTGACTGGTGATGAAATCATTGACCTGTTCTACAGCGTGGCAGTTGATTACCGTATGGCCCCAACCGCCAACTGGATCATTTCCCCAGAAGCAGCCAAGGCAATCCGCCAGCTGAAAAACCCAGTGACCACCAGCGGTTCATTGAATTACCTGTGGACCCCAGGTTTGGGTGCAGCACCTGACACCCTGTTGGGCAAGCCGGTCTATGAGTCTGACAACGTGGACGCTATGACCACTGGTAAGAAGCCAATCCTGTTTGGTGACACCAGCTACTATCAAATTGTGGATTTCGGCGGGTTTGAATTCACCCGATTGGATGAGCTGTTTGCGGCCAATGGCCAAGTTGGTGTGCGGGGCATTGCGTTCAATGACGGTGAGTTGTTGAACACCGCTGCGTGTAAGGTCATCACCCTGGCCTGATTCTGATTCCAGGATTGACATTTTGAACAGATGGGGCACCCTCCGGGGTGCCCTATTTTTGTTCTATTCCGAATGATTCCTAAAAGGGGCAGCATGGATCCACATTATTTTGGCCTGAAACAAACCACGGGACCAGCGGCAGCGGTGGTTGCAACGTCCGATGCCAAAGCATGGCTGAGGATTGACCATTCCGATGAAGACACCCTGATTGCCAGCCTGGTGACCAGGGCCACCAACGTGGTTGAACATTTGACCAACCGGCAGCTGATAAACGCCAGCTGGACGTACCAGGTGGATCAGTTCCCCCACCAGGATGCTATTTTCTTCCCGATTGCCCCACTGGTGTCTGTGACATCCATTAGCTACACCGATGGGGACGGGGCCAGCCAGACGTTGGGCACCAGTGTGTATGGCGTCGGCACCATCCGTGACCCTGGCAGGATTTTCCTGAAGTCAGGCCAAGAGTGGCCAAGCACATTGGACCAAGCAAACGTGGTGACGGTTGTGGCTGTTGCAGGCTACGGCACCAGTGCGTCTGATGTGCCAGAGGGTTTGAAACAGGCTGTGCTGATGCTGGTGGCCCACTACTATGAACACCGTGAAGCAGTTGACCCCAGGGGCAACACATTTGCAGAAGTGCCATTGGGCGTGAAAAACCTGTGCCACCAGTTTGAGGTTGGGAAGGCGTACTGATGCGGATCGGACCCATGCGGCACAGGGTTCAGGTGCAGAATCCAACCATGACCACAGACGGCGTTGGCGGGCGTACAGCCAGTTATTCAACGGCGGTGACCCTGTGGGCCAGAATTGAACCCAGCCGTGGTGAGGAGCTACAAAACGCCAACCAGACCAAAGGCAGGATCACCCACAAAATCACCACCAGGTATGCCAGTGAAATCACCACCACATCTAGGCTGGTTTACAGCAGCAGGAATTTTGAAGTTGTGCAGGTGCTGAACAGGCTGGAAAAAGATGAACAGTTGGAAATCCTGGCCAGGGAGATGGTGTAGCCATGGCCCTGTTTGGAAACAATAAGGCCAAATTCTCCAGCAAATTCGGGGTAGATGTCAAACTGATTGGTGACCGTGAATTACGTAGGGCAATCAAACTGTTGGGTGAAAAAGATGCCCAGCGGATTGCCAGATTGGCTGTGCGTCAATCATTGAAGGATATGCAGTCAACAGCCAAACAAGCGGTTGCGGTTGATGATGGTGACACCAAAGAACAGATCCAAATCAGCCTGAAGCGCAAACGTGGTGGCAATGAAATCACAGGGCGTGTTGGTGTTGGTTTGAAGGGCGGCAGCAGAAGAAAATTAGCAGCAATCATTGAGTTTGGGCGGCGGGCATTTACAGCCAGTATTGTTGGCAGGAATGGCACCACATATCGGGTGAAAATCCCAGCAGTGCCAGGGCAGTTTTATCTGACCAGGGCGGCTGACAGACACTTGCCAAGTTTGTTCAAAGACATCAAAAAAGAGTTCAACCGTAGAATCAAAAACCGGATCAAGCGGCTGGCAAAACAGGCAGGTGTGAAATGAGTACCAAAAGCCCATTGGAACGTGCCATATATAAAAAGCTAACGGATGATTTGAACGTGGGTGCTGCGGTTTCTACCAGGATCAGCCCATTGGTTTTGGATCAGGAATTGACACTGCCAGCCATTACATATGACATTTCAACCAGCAGGCCACACAGTGATTTGTCTGGTGCCACCAGGCTTATCAGCCTAGACATGGATTTTCTGTGCATGGCAGACACATTCCTGGCAGCGTCAGACCTGGGTGAAGATGTCAGAAAAGCCCTATCAGGTTTCCGGGGTTCAGTGGTGATTCCATTGGCTGGGGGTTTATCGGGTACCGTACAAATCCTGGGCTGTACCCATACCAATGACCGAACAGATTATGCAGCCCCAGTTGATGGGGGCAGGCAAGGTTCCTACATCAGGATGTTGTCATTCCTGATTTCTTATAGAGCAAACTCAACGGGATAAATTCATGGCAGCATTTTTAGGGCAAGGCGCGCGGGTTGATTGGAACAGTTTAGAGCTGGGCCAGGTTCTGTCTATTGACGGACCAAACCTGGAACGTGCCATGATTGACACCACACATTTGGGAACGGGCCAGACCGTGGACAGCCAGGATGTCAAGTTCAGAACATTTGCGGCTGGGTTTGGTGATTCCGGTGAAGTATCCATGGAAATCCAGTTTGACCATGCTGATGGTCAGCAAGGTGCGTTGTGGGATGATTTCATGACCGGCACCAGCCGAACCCTGAAAGTCACATTCTCTGATGCTGATTACTATGAAATGACTGCGTTTGTACGTTCAATTAGCCACAGCCAGGCCATTGATGAAGTCAACCGCGCAACCATTGCGTTCAAGATTACCGGCGGCGTTTCACACACGGCAGCCTGATAAAAACAGCCAAAAGGAGGGCTGACACATGGCAGATGTTTTGTTGTCAAGGGATGACATCCTGGGATCAGATGACCTGCGTTTGGAACGGGTTGATGTCCCAGAATGGAATGGGGTTTTGTACGTTCGGGTGATGACAGCCGGTGAACGTGACCAGTTTGAAGCTGAGGTGGCGGGCGTTGGCAAGCGTTCCAAAAACATGTCCAACCTGCGGGCCAGATTGGTTTGCCTGGTTGGGTGTGATGAGAATGGCAAAGCGTTGTTTGAAAAGGGTGACGCTGCCGCATTGGGTGCCAAATCCGCTGCGGCGGTTGATCGGGTGTTCACGGTAGCAGCCAGACTGAACGGGTTTACCAGCCAGGACATTGATGAGCTGGAGGGGGAATCAGAGCCCGCCCAATGAGCCGGTTTCTATTCCGGTTGGCGCTAGCATTGGGCCTGACAGTCGGGCAGCTAAAGCGTGAGATGACCAGCCGGGAGCTGTCAGCCTGGTTGGCCTATGACAGAATCAGCCCCATTGGGCCAGAGCGTGATGACATCAACCAGGCCATCCAGTCTGCGTTGTTTGCCAATGCCCACAAAAAGAAGGGGGCACGGTCATTCAAGCCTGGGGATTTCATGCCATTCCATCCAGGTGCGGACGGCAAAGCCAGAACAGCCGAACAGATGAAGGCAAAGCTAGGTTTCCTGGCCCGAATGTCCAAACCCAAGGAAAGCTAAATGGCAACCGTCAAAGCGCTGAACATTGCAATTGGAGCCAACACTCAGGGGTTCCGGCGTGGTCTGAAACAATCTGAAGGTGCGTTGTCAAAGTTCCGGCGTACAGCCAGCAGCGTTGGGGCTGGTGTGGCCAAAGGTTTGGCGGTTGGTGCGGCTGGTGTTGCTGCGGTTGGCACAGCCATTGGTTTGTCTGTGAAATCATTTGCAGAGTTTGAATCAGGCATGTTGCGGGTTCAGGCTGTGACTGGTGCCACGGGCAGTGAATTCCTGGCATTGACTGAACAGGCCAAACAATTGGGTGCCACCACAGCGTTTTCAGCCAAACAAGCGGCTGAGGGGATGGGGTTCCTGGGGCAGGCCGGTTTCAATGCCACTGAGATTCAAGCGGCCATGGGTTCCGTGCTGAACCTGGCAGCGGCGGGTGCCCTGGAATTGGCTGACGCGGCTGACATCACGGCATCGGTGTTGCGTGGGTTTGGGATGAATGCAACAGAGGCCACCAAAGTGACCGATGTGCTGGCCAAGGCAGCTGCCAGTTCAAACACCAGCGTTCAGGAAATGGGTGAGGGGTTCAAGTTTGTTGGCCCAGTTGCCAGCGCCATGGGGCTGAGCATTGAGGAAACAGCGGCAGCGTTGTCTGTGTTGTCTGATGCTGGCCTGAAGGGTTCATTGGCCGGTACAGGTTTGAGGCAGGCCCTGGTGAAGATGGGGCCAGACATCATCCGATCAGGTGGCCTGTTGCCGGCATTGAAAAAGTTGGATTCAGAAGGTGTGCGGGCGGTGACTGCGGCCATGGATTCACTGGGGGCGCGGGCAGGTACAGCGGCCATTGCTCTGGCAAATAACACAGCCAGGGCTGAAGAGTTGGAACAGACGTACAAGAACAGTGGGGGTGCGGCACAGGAAATGGCTGACACTCTGATGTCAGGTGTGACTGGGGCAGGGCTGGAAGTTGTTTCAGCGTTTGAGGCTGTCAGGAACAACGTGGGTGAGGCGTTCGGGGAAGCATCCATTGGATTCTTGGGGGCATTCTCTGAAGGGCTGCGGGCGCTGGCAGGGCTGGTTCAAAATGTGGGGGATGAATTTGGCCTGACCAAAGAGGATGGACGGGAAGCGTTCATGGGGCTGATTGATGTCCTGGAGGCTGTGGCGGTTGCTGGTTCACATGTGATTGATGGATTCAGGGCTGGATTCCTGGGCATCCGCATTGTGCTGGGTTCAGTTCTGACAGCCATTTCAGCTGGGCTGGTGGAGCTAATTGAGCTGGCAGCGGCAGCGTCTGAGGTTCTGGGGTTTGATGAAACTGCGGCTGACATGCGGGGGGCAGCATCATTCCTGGCAGACATGCGTGATTCATTTGCGGATCAGGTTGTTTCAGATGCTGATGCCATTGGTGGATTGTTTGACGCATCGGGCGTTCGGTCCACGTTTGATGAAATCCGTGGTGTGTTTGATGAAACCAAGGGTGCAGCAGCAGAGATGGCAGAAACCATCAATCAAGAGTTGGACACAGTTTCTACTGAGGTTGAAACCAAGATCAAACCAACGTTGGCTGAAATGTTCCCAGACCTGGCAGGGTTCCAAAAGAACATCATGGCCACATCCGATGAAATCAAGAACGTGTTGGGTGCCGCTGGGGTTGGTGCAGATGTCATTGCCCAGACCATTGAGGATGGGTTCAAACTGACTGACCTGCAAGAGATTGAAAACAGGCTATCTGAATTGAAGTTGGCTGAAGCGTTGTTGGGAACAGGCCAATTGGAAGGTGCCATTGATGCTGACAGACTGCGGGCCAGCATATTGTCTGCGCTGCCAGACGTGGCTGAGGAAGACAAGGCCCAGGCGGCAAGTACGCTAGGCAACCTGCAATCGGTTTTGGGTACAATCAAAGTTGATGCAGGCGGAGCCAAGAAGGATTCAGATAACCTAGAAAAGATTGCCAGAAACACTGGTGACATTGCAGCAAAGAGTGATGAAGGGGCATTTGTATGACACTCCAAGCGGTTGAAACAAGCAGGCAACAAACAAACAACAGAGACAACCAAAGCGGTACCAGAGAGTTTTTGGTTTTTGAGGATGATGAATCCCAACCACAGCCAACACTGCAACAGGCTGTCAGTAGCACAGGGGTTCGGTTATTCACTCGAGACCAAACGCCAGTGTTGGGCAGGTTGATTCCCATAGAAGTCAACGTATCCACAGATTTGGAAGCGTTTGGAAAATTTAAAGTAAATTGGAAGTATGGGTTGGAGGATGGCGGGTTTGATACTTCCCCGGGTGACCCAGACTTTATTGATTTCAGCATCACCCAAAGACCTGTTGCAATTGACATTTTCAGAGTGAACACAACAAACACGCCCATCAATGCACCAGGCACAGACAGTGTGCGCACAGATATTGGTGGTGAATCTGTAGACTCAAACGGTGACCCAATTACAAAGTTTGTAAACCAGCAGGAGTTATCAATTACAGTGCGTTCAGAATCATTTTTGAACATACCGATTGCAACATCATTCAACATGCTGGGCACCAGAAACTCACTCGGTTATTTAGGGGCGGCGGCTGGATTTCTGGTATACACCGGGTTGTCTGTTCAGCGTGACGGGGTGAACAGCTACAACACAACATTGAATTTTGTGTTTGATGAAGAAGCCCACAGGCGGCAGGTTCCCCAGCGTGACCTGAACGGCACCATCATTCCAAAAAGTACGGGCACATCATCAAACCCAATGAACCGTGCAAAACATGTTCATTTGGAACAGCCATTTCCTAGAGTCACAAACTTTGCTGACCTGGGGATCCCAAGCCCAATCTAATGTCAAACTACCCAAACATTTCAACCGGATTAGGCAAGTTTACCCCAGACCTGTTTGCCAGGCTGATGGTGATGCTGCAAGCTTATGAGTCTGACCCGTCAAGATTCAAAACACTTGACCAAAAACAAAAAGGGGGTGAGTTTAGAAAAACGTTTATTGGCAAGATCACACATACGGGGACAATCAGCACAAACAGATTCAAATACACAGTTGATGAACAGGTGCCAAAAGATTTTGTGACGGGTGGTCCATTTGATTTTGAGCAAAAACCGGGCGGTTATTCGGCGCTGTTTGCAATCAACACTGTAGAGGTGCCAAATACTGCAAGTTCAGTTGGACCTGGGATTGATTTATCGGCAGCAGACTTCCCACCAGGGATGTCTTTACAACCAATAAAAGATGGCACGCTGGCCATTTGTCATGTTTTGTATGATGAACGTGGCGTGCAAACCGCATGTTTTACAGTGGCCAATGCAGTTGACGGCAGTTGTGAATAATGGCATTCAACGGGAAGAGAAGATGTTGTTGTGATTCACCAACGCCGGTTTTAGACAAAGCTTTTTTTGAAGTTAAATCTGTTGTGCCCATTGCGGCGGCTGAACAGGTGATTGACAAAACCTATTCATATTGGTTTGAAAGACCGGATACAACATTTGTGGATGGTGTGGTGCCCGATTCAACAGTGTTGTGGGAACGTGGGTCAAGCACAAATATCAATTCAGAGTTGACAGCTGATTTGACTTATGGAGCCTGGAAATCAGCAGGTAGTGAAACTGCGTATGTTGGCCCCAGTGGTGGGAGTGCATTCAACGGCAGCAGCAACACGTTTGTTGAAGCTGGCAGCGGGTTTGGGCTGAACGGTGAGGCGTTAGAAAGAGCGCTAACACGGCGCGGTTGGTATCTGACATCAACAACAAGAGTTTTGACAGAAGCACAGTTTGATGCCCTTGATGAATGCAAAGTTCTGATGCCGTTACCGATTGCAGTCAGTACGGGATCAAGCGGGAACAATGCTATTGAAATCTATAGCACCAGGGGCTGGATGTTTGGGGATGACCAATACAATGCCACCCCAGCCATTGGACCAATTACCAAAGGGGATTTTACCTGGGAGGTTTACCCCAAAACAAATTGCAATTATCCGGTTGGCGGAAACGTGCATGATTTTACAGCCCTGTTCCCAGCAACCATTTCATTCAGTGTTTCTGGAACAATGCCCATTGGGATATTCAGAATTGCTGAGGGGTTCAGCATTTTCAATGTCAATGGCAGTGGAAACTACACATTCAGCAAAGTAACAGCGGGGACTGGCACGGGATCAATCACTATCAAATATGAACAGACCAGCCCAGACCCGTCTGATGATTCATACTTAGGACAGGTTGAGGTCACAGGTGATGATTTATTAGGAGGCACATTCACAGCAAACTGCAAACTAGAACAGCCAGTTATTGGTGATTTTGGATTCGGTGTTAGCTCTGGTGACAGCAACAGCATGACCCTTTTGGGTACAAGTTCTAATTGTACAACACAATTTGGCTATTTCCCAGATGACAACAGACTTTTATGTGATGATTGTGACCCAAACAGCTTTGACATGAGTACGTTTAGTTCATGTTCACCAGCAAATTTTGATGGCAATTTTTTAAAAGATAAAAATTATGTGTATTTTCCTGGATCCAGATTGAGTGCGCTACCCGACAACAACACATTGGGGGCGGACTTATCTTTGGAAGAAAATTATCCAACTGAAGAAGCCCTGTTTGGCGGCACATCCGATAGCCTGAGGATGCTGAAAGGGTTGGCCAACGGGCCATTGTTGGCCTGGGGTGCGGCCACCGGCAGCACGGTGAACATTGAAGTGAAAGCGCCAAACGGGATAGGGTTGACCAGTTATTTACTTTCCCCACCAGTGGGCCGCTGTATCAATCCAAACCAGTGGGATTCTGGCCCGCTGGTTGGATATTTTATGAACACTTTTGTCACCCCTGTTTATGGTTTGGGCAGCTTTGATCAGGACATTGATACGGGACAAAATGGCGTGGTGAGGTTCACCCAAACAGACTGAGCCGAAGGAATAAGCATGGCAACAGTTACATGGACAGGGGCAACAGATGGTGATTGGAACACCACCAGCAATTGGTCAACAGGCGCATTGCCAGGGGCTGGGGATGATGTCATTTTCAATTCCACTAGCCGTGATGTGACCATTTCCAGCAGCGTGGCGGGGACCACATACGGCAGTTTGAAGATCCTAGACGGGTTCACGGGGAGCCTGGGGGTGACTGGCACCAAGCTGGAGGTGATGGCCACAAGTTTGCTGGTTGCCACAGACCAGGCCAAAATCCATTTGGATGGGCACTACACAACGGCAATCATCACAGACATGTTCCCAGGGACAGCAGCCAGCCCCAATGTGACGTTTGGCAGCAGCAGCCAATTCACCACCCTGAGAATCACAGGTGGCAAAGGTGCGGTGGAGGTGGCATCAGCTGGATTAACCACGGTTCAAATGCTGGGGGCCGACCAAGCAGTGTTGTCTGTTCTATCAACATCATCCAGTTTCACCAACATCCTGATGGATTCTGGGACATTAACCACGGCTGAGTCATTCACTACGGCTGATGTGTCTGGTGGAACATTAGAGCTGACCGGGACAGCTGGGGGCACCACTATCAACCTTACAAGCACAGGCGCGCTGGAACACAATTCAACAGGCACCGTGACCAACCTAAACGTGTTTGATTCAGCCTGCCTGGCAACCACTACAGACAACTCCACCAGCACAGGGGCTGTGTTCACAAACACAATTTTGTTTGATGGTGTGATTGATGAGCGGAACGGAGCAGCCACAACCACATTCAGCAACGGCATTGTTGTGAATGGGACTGGCACCATTCGGCCAGATGTATCCCGAACATTGACGGTGACGTGATGGCTGGTGGAGATTGGACACCATCAGAGCTAGGCACATCTATTCTGACAGCCTGGTATAAGGCAGACAGCATCAGCGGATCAGATGGGGATGCTGTTGCAGCCTGGTCAGATTCATCCGGCAACGGCAATGACACAAGCCAATCAGTTGCGGTGAGGCAGCCAACATTGCAAACAAATGAATTGAACGGGCAGCCAACTGTCAGGTTTGATGGGACCAATGATATTTTGTCGGATAGTGACATTGCGGCATTGGACGTTGGAACAGGTGATGTATGGATGGCATGCCTGTTGAAATCAACTGATGATTCTGGGGTGCAGGACTATTTTGAAAAAGGGCACCAACAGTTTGGTTTGTCATGCCTAGCAAATGGGGACCTTAGGATTTGCATGGGTTCAACCACAAACGGGCCAGTTCAAACATCTGGAAATTGGAGTAGAACAAATTTTGTTTTAGTGACGGGTTCAAGGGTTTCAAACAATAACAATGGGTTTGTGGACGGTTCACCTATGAACGTGACCAACACCACAGACAATGGCAGCATTTCAAACTCAAACGTGTTTGATATTGGATCCAGGGCTATAGGTGCAGGCCCGATGGTTGGTGACATAGCGGAAGTTCTGGTTGGCGGTGCAACACTGACCACAGCAAACCGTGAAAAAGTTGAGGGCTATTTAGCTTGGAAGTATGGGCTGCAAACCAACCTGCCAGATGACCACACATACAGGTTTCACAAGCCAAAGATTGACCCAATTGTTTGGACAGGTGACAGGGGTACCAGTCTTGATGTTGCGTTGAATTGGAGTGGTGGCGTAGTTCCGTCAGCCACTGATAAGGTGTTGTTTAATACTGGCAACGTTGATGCCACAACTGGTTCATTGACAGCTGGAAGTGTGTTCATCACAGACGGATATACGGGCAACATTGGCACCAGCAGCAGCCCCAGAACATTCACAGCAGATGAAGTTGTGATTGGTTCAAGCCGTTCCAACATCAACATTCAAATGGCCAGCAACACCAAAACGTTTGTGACTGAATCGGCCAATGGTGTGAATCTGTCTGGTTCATCAACCAACCTGTTTGTGCGTTCCAAAGATCCGACAACCCTGGGCCTGACCACCAGCGGCACCATGAACATTGATGTGCGGCACCCGTCTGGCAACGGTGGTTTGTGCAGCCACACAAGCGGGGTGCCATTCAAAACCACGGTTGGATTTGGTGGCGCTGTGAAGCGTTCGGTTGCAGCATCCGGTGACACTCTGGAAGTGACGGGCAACGGTTCATTCAAACACACAACTGGGGCCATGCCAGAGTTCACCCAGCGTGGTGGCAACATTGTGTTCAATGGCACCAGCATTGATGGTGGCGTATGTGACCTGATTGGTGGCGTGTTCAACATCAACCGAACCACCCAAGCTGTTGTGGAAATGTCCACCATTGACGTTTACCCAGGCGGGCTGATGGACCTGACAGGACCAGCCAGCGGCCAGGTTGATTTTGGTGTGTCTAAAGTATTGCGGTCTGTTGGCGGTTCCAGGTTGAAACTGGGTTCAGGCAGAAGCGCTGCAATGTCATAATTTTCTGGTATGCTCCTTGCCTGGTGCCCATCCAATTTGCTGTTTGATTTCTGCGGCGGGTTGATGGCGTGATGGGTACCGATTTCCTCCACCCTTGCCCACGTTGTTCATTCAGCGTGGGCAGGTTTCCAGCCCAGGAGGGGCTGAGACATCACAGGAGTTTCAGCGTTGGACGGATTCAGCGCCAAGATGGAACGGGCTATTGCCCTGTATCAGCAGCTGCAAAGCTGTTCAGATTCCGCTGCAACCCAAAGGTGTGATGACATTGCAAAATTGGCAACAGCGTGGTTGTGCCTGGCACCCTGGGTTTTGCGGGGTTTGCTGGGAACACAAGCGTTGATTGAAAACAGGGGTGATGATGACCTGGCACGGATTTGGCAGCTGGAAAAGCGGCTGCCAGATTTGGAAGTGTTCATTGTTGCCCTGGATTTGGCGGCACAGAACGCCAGGAGGGTTGATCGGCATGACAACGGACAAAATCCCAACGGGTAGTTTTCTCGAGGAAAATGACAACGTGTACCACCAGTACGCCAAAGATGGGCGTGCCATTTCCGCCAGTAGCATGAAGCTCTTTAGAAAATCCCCACGGGACTACCAGGCCAGGTACATCACCAAAGAAATCAAGCACAAGGATTCACCTGCGTTGGTCTTGGGCCGCGCGGCGCATGCCCTGATCTTGGAAGGCACCCAAGCGTTCATGGATGGGTTTGTGCGGATTCATGAGCTGTGCCCCAGTTTTGGATTCATCAACCCCAAGACGGGTTCAATGTACGGTGAAACCACCAAAGCATTCCGTGAGGCCAAAGCAGCGTTGGAGGATGCAAAGCCTGGGGTGAACATCCTGAGCAATGAACAATGGGACCAGTGCCAGGGCATGGCTGAAGCAGTGCGGCAACATCCGATTGCCAAAAGCCTGTTTGCTGATGGTGATGCTGAACGGGCATTCAGGAAATATGTGGGTGATGAACCATTTGCCAGGCAATGCAAGATTGATTTTGTGGCTGACACAGGCAGCGGCTACACCACATTGGTTGACCTGAAAACCACAGAAGATTTGGAAACGTTCCCTAGGAATGCCCACAGGTTTGGGTATCCAGAACAGTTGGCGTTTTACAAGGATCTGTTTGTGAGAACACTTGACAATGGATGTGGGTGCACATCCAACATTGATGTGGTGATTGTGGCGGTTGAGAAAAACCCACCATACAAAGTGGCGGTTGCCAACATCCCACATTCTGTGTTGAAGCTGAAGCAACAGGAGAATGAACACAACATCAGCAGGCTGGCCAAGCTGTGGGATCACCCAGATATCCATTGGCCAACCGGATATGAGGGCGTGCAAAGTTGGTTTGTACCGCAACCACAGCTATGAACAAATACGTTTGCATTCAGGGCGTTCCATTGCATGGGCCATATCGGCGCATCATCAAAGAGGAATATGATGGGCTGGTGGCCACAGCCAAGAGCCGTGCCAGCGTGACCCCAGATTGGGGGTTCAAAGGACGCTGGGATGGTGATGAAGATTATTACTTGGAACAGCGGCACATCCCTGGCATTGCTGGTGAATGGTATTTGCGTGACCTGTTGCCAGATGCTGAGGCCCATGCCAATGAATTGGACCGGCATGATTTGGTTTGGAAGCGCCAGCTGATTGAGGTGAAAACATTTGGCAGGCGGAACAGCTGGTGCAATTTTTACCAGCGGGACCAGGGAAAGTTTTTTGATTGGCTTTATGTCTTCATGTATGACCCTGATGTGCGGACGGTTGTTTGTTGCGGGTACATTGGCCGAGAAAAACTAATGGACAAAAAAAATTGGTCCGATCAATTACCACTGGTGGTTGGAGGAACAAGAGGTACAACCACAGGGTGGCGCGTGCCACTGATTGATTTGGTGCCCCATGGAACGGGGCCATTGTTCAACATTTAGAAAGGAATCTGAAATGCCAGATATGTCACAAGCGTTTCCAGGCAAATGGATGAAGGCACATGATGTTCAACAGCCAGTTGTTCTGACCATCACAGATATTGAGGAGGGCACCTATTCAGACGGGCAGAAAAGCTGGGGCATGGGGTTCAGAGAAACCCAACAGCGTCTGGGCCTGAACAAGACCAACACCCAAACCCTGATTGAATTGTTTGGGCAGTTCAGTGAACAGTGGGCAGGCAAGCAGATTGAAGTGTTTGCCACCACGGTTGAAATGGGGGGGCGTACAGTGCCCTGTGTGCGGCTGCGTGCCCCAAGCCAACCCCAGCAGCCCCAACAGGGTGCAGGCGTTCAGGCGGCGTTTGGGCAGCAGCAACAGCCACCAGTGCAACCAAATGATGGGGTGCCATTCTGATGGCTGGGGGAGGAAATGACAACACGCCATGGGTTGCCTGGTATCCCCAAGCATTTCTGGCAGACACCTGGAGCATGAGCCTGGAGGTCAAAGGGGCGTACATCATGCTGTTGTGCGTTCAGGCCAACGGGGGCAGAATCCCAAATGATTTGGAACGGTTGCAGGGTGTGATTCCTGGGTTCACGGTTTCAATGTGGCGGGAGCTGGCCAGCCGGTTTGAAGTGGTGGCCGATCCAGAGACAGGGGAAGAGCATCTGGAAAACCCCAAGATGCGGAAGGAAGTAGAACAGGCCAGGGCCAAGGTGGAAAAAGCAACCAAGGATTCACAAGCTGCCAGGGACCGTGCCCGTAAATCCAGACAGTGCGCGAACGGTGCGCGCACGGTGCGGGAATGTTTCTCCGGGGAGAATAAGAAACAGAAACAGATCCCTCCCCCCCAAACCCCCCCAGGGGGGCAGGCTGGTGGGGATGATTACTCCCAAGAATTGAAACAGCACATCCTGACCTGGGCTGAACACTACAACACCCGCTGGGAGGCAGCAGGATCCTCCGTGAGGCTTTCCGGCAGCCGAATAGCCCTAGCGGTCGGTTCAATGTCTGCGGAGGCTTGGAACGGCATTCAGGCGGCGTTTGAAGATGCGTACAAATCCGGCGTGAATGACCCCAACCAAAAGCTGAAAAACCCAACGGCGTATGCCCTGAATCTAGTGAAGGAATCCCGCCATGCCCGGAGTGGGTGATGTGAACAGAAACCGTTGGACCATGTATGTGGCGGACGGCGCCAAGTCAGGTGGGATGTCCATGAGCATTTCCAGATGGCGGGGCAATCAGGTTTCACCAACAGCATTTGTGAAGGGCGGTGGTTTGAAATCAAACAACCTGCCCAAACTGATTGGCGGGATGGTGGCCATAGGGATGACCAAATCAGAAATCCAACACAGGTTCAACATTGACCCTGAACACAGCCGCCAGTTCTGGTTGGAGTTTTTGACCCTCCCAGAATCTGAACAGGTTGAGACATTCCGGTGGGCTGACAGGCTGGGAAAACAGGCAAGGTTCCGAACAGGTGATTTGTGACCAACCCGCCAACCAAGCTGCAAAAAGAGATTCACAGCCTGATTCGGCGGTGGGATCAGGAATGGAACATCAGCCATGCAGAATTGGTTGGGGCATTGGCCATGGCCCTGTTTGATTTGTTGATGTCCAGGTGGACCATCACAGAAGAACCACTGGTTGAGGATGTGGATGATGAGGATGAGGATGAGGATGATGAGTTAGAAGGGGATGATTGATGGCCAAGAAGCGGAGAAACTGCAACCGAGTGAATCCGCTGACCCGGACCACATTGGAAAAGCAAGGGTATATGGTGGCCCTGGTTGAACAAACCATACCAGGCACCAGGGGCATCAAGCGTGACCTGTATGGGTTTCTTGATTTCCTAGCGGTCAATCAATATGAAACACTGGGTGTTCAGGCAACATCATTGGCCAACAAATCCAACCGCAAAAAGAAGATTCTGACAGAGCGGGCAGAGGAAGCCAAACAGTGGCTGAGTTTTCCAGGGAGGCGGCTGGAAATCTGGGGATGGGGATGGAGTGAAAAGGACAAATCATGGACACTTGACACCACAGAAATCACACTAGGTGATTTTGATGGACCCTGAGCTGGACGAAGTTCTGGCCTATTTGCGGGCCTATGCCACCAAGGTGAGCAGGGAAAAAAAGTTTCCGCTGTGGACTAGGGATGAAGTTGAATCTGAATGTTGGCTGTTGTGGCATGATGAAATTCTGATGAAGCACAAAAACAATTTGCATGAACGGTGGCGGGGGCTGGCCAAACTGGTATTCAACCGGCGTTTGCCAGACATATACCAGCGGAGCCTGGGCAAAAAGATAAGACGTACCAAAGACCACGGACGGACGTACCACACAGATGCTGACCTGGGATACATCAGCCCAAACAGGACCGAACAACCAAAGGTGCAGGACGTTGTGATTCCAACAATCCTGCGGGCCATGAAATCATTGCAAACCTATGTTGATGCAGTCAAATGAACAAAGACCAAACCCCACAGCCTGAAACCGTACAACTGGCCAGCCGTGATTGGGTTGGATTGCTAGCCGTGGCGGTGACCATCATTGGTGCGTTCTTTGCAGCGTATTCACGGCATGACAGGATGCTGTCTGAAATCAGCGTTTCACAGCAGCTGCAAGGTGAACGGATCAATCGGTTGGAGGGCAAGCTAGACCAGCTGGAACGTGACCTGCGGGGACGCTGATGCGTTGGCTGTCTTTGCTGTTCATGTTGGGTTGCCAGGCATCTCAAAACCCTTTTGTGTCAGGGGTGTCAAAGGCAATACCGGAGGCACCCAATCCACAAAACCATGTGGCGTGGAGTCTGTACCCGTTGAGCCTGTCAGGGGGGCTGGCAATCCTGGCAGGGATTGTGGCCATGATTTGGTTTCCAGGCCCATCAGGGCGGCGGGCGCTGGTGGTGGGCATCATCATCAGCCTGGTGCCACCAATATTTCTGGCCCTAGAACACAGTTTGTTGATTCCGGTATCAATAGCCACAGTGGTTGTTGGTGGCGGAATGTTGGTTTTTTATCTGGCCCGAAGCTGGGAACGGCAACGGGGTTGCAAAAAGGATTGAACATGTTTGAAGTTGGAATGTGCGTTGGTTGTTTGGTGGTTGGATTCATTCTGGGCATGGTTCACAAACAGCGGGTGATTCGGCGTTTAACCAAATGACAATCCGCAAGGTGACAGGAGATGGCAGGCTGGTTCCGCTGGGCAGGCGTGACCGTGGGCCGGACCCCAGGCAGGACCGTTCCAACAGGGCAAACAGGGGGCGGCGCTGGATGAAGCAACGTGCCCAGATTCTGGCCAGGGATCCTGTCTGCAAGGTTTGTGGGCGGGCAGCATCAGCCCAGGTGGACCACATAAAACCTCTGGCCCAGGGCGGGGATGATTCCTATGACAACCTGCAAGGCATCTGTATTCCATGCCATGCCACCAAAACAGCCAGTGAGCGCCAGCCGATTGAGCGTGCCAGCATGGGTTCCGAATTGATTAGACGGAACACATATGAGGTGCGGCACAATGATCCTAGAAACACTACTGGCCCTGGCCCTGAACACTGACGTCGGAAAACCCACTGACCCCAATGCGGTGGCCATGTGGATTGATGACTTGGGCAGACTGACACCGTTTGGCAGGACGTTTGATGTTTACATCCAGTCTGGGTTTGATCCTGATTTCAGCTATCCAAACGGGGAGCCAAGACGGCCATATATGATTGGTTCCACCAGGGGAAATGAATCCCCAACCCGTTCATTTGGGTGGGCCATTGAAGGGCCAATCCTTAAAAACCACAGACCAAACCACCTATACCCGTGGTTGGAAAACTGCCAAGAGTGCATTGACTACTGGACAACAGACACCGGCATTGAGTGTCCAGCTCCTGGTGCCTACTGGGAATGTATCCAAGCCAACCCATACCAGCGTTGGATGTATCT
>CETN01020104.1_pt1 | contig 24255 bp, 34 predicted proteins | sample 531301 | NCBI WGS metagenome assembly CETN01 (sample SAMEA2622656, study PRJEB7988) | marine metagenome | isolation source: saline water (ENVO:00002010), including
CTCAAGTTTCTTAGTTTCTCTTTCAATCTCTTCTTCAGTAAGCTCAATGTATTCTTCATCTTCATAATCATCATCTGCTTCAAGTACCATAAGCTCATCATCAAGAAACTCTCCCTGTTCTGTTTCATATAAATCTAAATCCCCTCTTTCAATCTGTGCATCAGTTAGCTCAACACCATACAATTCATAATTCTTTTGTCTTTCGTTATCTCTTTCGACTGTGCCGTCATCAATTTCGTGTTGCTGGTATTCAGCTTCTTCGCCATTATCAAGTATAACTGTAATTATTGGTGGTGGTGGTGGTGGCTCTTCTACTTTAGGCGGTGGCGGTAAAGTTGTTGTTGTAGTGGTTGTTGTGGTAGTTGTAGTTGCATATTTGAAACTTATATCATCAACTAAAGTCCAATCATTTAAAGATAAAGTAAATTTATCAATAAAGGTTGTCAACGTTTCTCTTATATTATAAACAATTACCTCATACATACTTTCTGCACTTGTGAAAGTTTGTGCTTCAATAGTATTAGTTTGTGTTGTTTCATCAGTATGTGTGTAAGTAACTGTGCTTTCGTAATTTAAAGCACCTATTGTAAAACCTACCTCATAGATGTCTATATCATATTCTTCTTCATTAATAGTAGTTGTTTCCGGTAGATCAAACTCATAGTCATAACCCTCGCCACCGTGTTGCCTAAACTCTAAATTTATACAATAATCTGTGCAACCATATTGACCCGACCAAGTATTGTTAATATCAATATTATTTTCTACTTCATTACCCTGTATATCTAATTCATCTTCGGGAATTACAATATCAGTGCTTTGTTCCCACGTTTCCGGTACTGTTGTAGTAGTACTAGATGTAGTTGTAGTAGAAGTCGTAGTACTAGATGTTGTATTATCATCGGCAATAGTTGTTGTGGTAGTAGTAGTACCGTCAAAGGTTTCTACTTCTTCAACTTCGCCCTCCGGAATAGTAGTCGTAGTTGTGCTTGTAGTAGTAGTTGTTGTTGTATTATCTTCGTTAGCAATTACGGGTGTGGGATTAATTAAACATAAAACAAAAACAATTCTTGCGATCTTGTTTATTTAATTATCCGCCTGCGTTACAACAGCCCTGCCCACAACAAGTTCCGCCCATTATTACCCCTTATTACTTGGTGTCCACTCTTCTAAGCCGTTTTGTAGAGCAGTAATTCCAGCGACCATACCGGACACTAGAGCGTTTTGTAGCACGTCTATTTCCATAAGACCTGTACCACTAGCAATTAATACTCCTAAAAATGCTTGTATAAATGTTCTGATTGTTCTGATAGCTACTTTTGTAGCCCACTCTTTATTAAACATACTCACTCCTTTTGTGTGATTGTATTGATAGTACCACCAAATTGCCTACGGTTGTAATCTTTGCATAAATTATTTCCGCAGATCCAAGTACGGTCATTTGAGTTGTAGAGTAATACAGAATCACATTTTGGGCAATTTATTTTGATAAAACTCCTAGATTATTTGCTTACCTTTCAACCCAGCTTTTATTTGTTTTATATCTGCACTCATACTCCCAAGCTTTGCCATAACCATAGGGATTGATACCATAGTATCTTTTTGTTTATTATCTATTTGTGTTACATTTGATAAATTTATACTTGATACTTTAAGCGTTACCTTTTCTCCATTAACCATTGGTACTGCTATCTTGTCATACATTTTTTTATAGGCATTTCTACTTGCACCTATAAAACCGTCTTTGCTAACATCTAAATCTTGTTGAGTATCGCCAACCAAAATGCAACCTGCGGTATTTTCATCTGTGTTACCACTATGGAAAAGCACATACTTAAAATTTGGTATATTTTTTATTTCTAACATACCATAATGTGCATTTTTATATCTTGCGCTATATCTTTGATGAAAGCCACCAACTTTTCTGAATTCTATTGGATAAGTACCCTCTGGTATAGCGGTTTCGCTGGCTATTTTCACATCTCTTACTTCATCTTCAAGTGTGAAACATTCAAAAACACCATTGATAAATAACATACCATTAGTAGCATCTTTACCAAATTGTGTTCTAACTACATCTAGTTTCATTAGCTAGGTTTTGGATTGTCTGTTCTAACTTTTTCGTAAGCAGTTATATAAGCTTTCCATTTTGTATCATCGCCACCGATCTCTTTTTCAGTGTAAGCTTCTACAAAATCAACCAAAGGCGGATAACTATTTTGTCTATCTTCCGCCCATTTTTCATTAGCTTCATAAAGTATTTGATTTGTTTTGTCAATTACCCATTGAGCATTATCTGAGGAATCATAATCTAATATTTTCCCGTCCACACTTTTTTTTAGTGGGCTTTCTAATGCATCAAATTCAGCTTGTGCTTCTTTTTTTGCTTGTGCTTCTGTCTTTGCCATAATTACCTTTCTTTATCATATCACTTAATTTTCTTTCAATCCATACAATCTGAAACTTCCTTTATCAATGTTTCCGCTACTTGGATAAAATCTAATGCCGTCAACAATGGTTGTTTCTGTTAAAATAACGCCTGCCCTTAGTCCTTTTGCATATGGTTGAAAGTCATACATTACTTCTTGATAATTTGTCATTGTATGTTGTGTTTCTCTAGCATTAAAAATAAATAATGTCCTAGAAACTGCCTCACCTGCACCTGTTCCTGTCGAATCATACTGTCCAAACTTGTCTAAGTTTTGTCCATTTGTAGTTTGAATTGTGTTTTCTGAACGAAACCTTACTTGTATCAAATCATATTCAGAGCTTGTAATTGGACTACCCGAAGAAATAAAACGCATTAAAACTTGTTGTATATCAGTATCTATTTCAACACCAACTGCTTGAACAATATAATTAGAGTAAGTATCTGACATACCTGTCAAATCAACATAAGATACACCACTACTGACTTCTGATGAGGATAATAAAACTAAACTTCCACTCATTTTTTAACTCCAAATACTTGAATTTTTGCGAAGTAAAATGCACTATGCCCACCAAAAGCCATGCCGGTAACTTGTTCTTGTTGTTTATGCACTCCTATTGTCTGTCCGCCCCAATGTTCCGGAGTATTGTAACTTCCACCAAATTCAGCAGTAACCATAGTCATATAGGTAGCATCAAAAGGCTTATATACAAAAAAACTTGTGCCGGTGTCGTATCTGTCATCAGTAGCACTACCACTTCCACTAAAACCAACCATGTTGATTAATGTTGTGTTTGCACTTCTTTGTGATGAAAAACCTGAATTTGATCTCATAAGATGACAAGACCACGCATATTCACTACCTGTAATAAGACTTCCACTTGAATCAATAAATCTTAACCAAATATAATAACCTGCTAAATTTCCATCAATATTATTGATAGTTACATAATATGTGTCATAGTTTGCATTGAAACAATCAGTTATTGAAAAAGGTGTAAATGATCCACCAGATGCTTCTTGAACAGAAACTTCCTTCACAAGTTGTAAATTAGTAGCCATTATTTAGTAAACCTTATTCCGTATAAACTAGCATTGTATGATGAAAAATCACCAGAGCTTGTAATTATTCTAATAGCATCACACTCAGATTGTTGATTTAATGTTGCAGATCCATAAGTAATATTATGAACACCGTCGTTTTGTGTAACAATAGATTGATGAGTGAAATTACTTAGCTTTGTTTTATTACCTAAATTATAAAAATAAACGAATCCAGCAGATTTTTCATAACTGGCATTGCCACCATTTTGATTCATATACATTCTTATTGTATTGTTTGACCTGTATTCTGTAAATGTTCCATTAGTTCTACCCCTGTAAAACGCTGTTTTGTACTGTGTAGTGTAAAAACTGCCACCCTTTTCTCTTACTCTTACCCTAAAAACTTCTACATTATCATTTACTGTTTGAAAATTATTCATAACTAATAAATGGACATTATAAATATTTTGTTTAATGTTGGTAAAATCAATTGAAGTAATTGTTGTTCCACTTTGATTTTCAATAAACTCTAGTTGCCCAAAGGTTGGAAATTGTTGCATGTCCATTAAAAATTTAGTATCTTTAGGGCTAAATATTCCTTTATTACTCATTATCCAAATACCACCGAATCTGTACCAGCGGTAAAGCTAACAATTGTATCAGTACCGCTTGTAGTTGTTGCTGAAGTCAAGCTTGATCCTATTGTTATAGGTGTGCCTGTTTCAAATCTAATTATAACAATTCCAGAGCCTCCTGCCCCGCCTGCTTTTACTGTTGATCCGTCTGAAGTAAGTCCTCCGCCTCCTCCACCTGATCCAGTATTAACAGTACCAGCAGAGCCGTCAGCATTATCGTAACCACCGTTACCACCACCACCACTACCGCCACTACTTTGGATTCTATCCGGTGTCCAGTATGATGAGCCACCAGATCCACCACCGCCAGCTCTAGTTACAGAGCTACCTGTAATGGTTGAAGCTAAACCGTTACCACCTGCACCAGCAGTATTTGAAGCATAATTACCACCGACTGCACCTGCTCCACCGCCACCGCTTGGAGTATAGCTTGCTGATCCGCCTGTTCCTCCAGCGTAGCCTTGACCTGTTGTGCCTGCACCACCTGTATAAGATGAGCCACCACCAGAGCCACCAGATGACCCTGTTGCAGTGTGAGAGTCATTTGTACCAGCTCCGCCACCTAAAGAAATAATACTTGCAAATTGACTGTCGCCACCATTTGTAGCTTCTGCACTTGTGTAATAATTACCACCTGTACCACCAGTGCCTACGCTAACTGTATAAGATTTATTACCGTCAGCTATTACTTGTAAAGGTGTTTCTGTCGAAGCGCCTCCACCTGAAGTTTCACTAGCATAAGAGTTTCTATAACCGCCTGCACCACCTCCAGCAGTTAGCTCACCACCTCCACCACCACCGGCAATGACTAAGTAAGAAACAGTAATCAACTGAGGTGCAAGTATAGGATTATATTTTCTTGATAATGTTGCAAATGATTGTGTTGGTACATTTCCTATTACGCCAAATTGTTTTTCGGTACTCATTATGTAATCCTAAATAATGTAAAACGACCATTTGCAATATCACCACTACCTGCAAACATCTGTATTCCTGTAACCGAGCTAAAACCATTAAACAAGCCACCACCTTGCCTACCCAATGTTAAAGCCGTATGTGATTGCTGGACTGCCTCTTGTGTTAAAAATGTATATTCTGATCCGGAGTAAGCATTATAAATATAAAAAATAAAATTTGCACACTCGCCTGTATCATTACCAATAGCAGTTGAAGTGTCAAGACTTGTTGCATTCTCATGTTGATCGCTACCCGCACTAGTGTCTGATCTTATCAATACAGAAGCTAAATCATAATTAGCACTTGTGTTTGGTGTTCCGCTCTGCACTACTCTTATTTTCATATCTTGTGCGTCTGTGCTTGGTATAAAATCACTTATAACTAATTTATAAACACTATCATCACTTATACCATTTAAAGTAACAGAGCTAACTGCACTTGTAACTGTTGTTGTTGCAACTTGTTCTAATCCCATTATGTATCAATCCTCAATCCATAAGTTTTAAATGTTCCAGTAGCTATCGTATAACTATCTCTGTTTGTAAAAGAAAATCCTGTTATTGACCTCTGTTCTTTTAAACAACCTAAACCTTTTGTAATATTAGGAATTGCATTTGTAGATGTATATGACATGTGTGCTGAAGTTTGTTGGATATAATATGTATATTTATCACTAGCAAAAGGGTTGAAAATCCACAAAGTTGCATTACCAAGACCATTTTGTGCAGAGTTGTCGTGATAAAAAATAGCAAAATCATCTCTATTTGCTCCTCCAATTTCAATATGTGTATCTACTACACCTCTAAAAAAAATCATTTTGTTGTCATAATTCGATCCGACAATTTCTTGGTTTACATTATCAATTAAACGCATATCAAAACTATTATTTTCTCTTTGACTACCTGCAGTTGTACCAAAAAACTGCACACAATAAACATCATAATCTTCTGAAAATACATCTGTAACTAAGATTCTGTTTGCAGGTGTTGTTACATCAACTTGTTTAATTAATCTTAGGTTACTCATATTTGTTTTACTCCAAACAATTTTGCGGTGCAAGAAAAATTACCACTACCATTATAAAGTTTTATTTGATCTACAACGCTTGTTTGAGGTAATACACCACCACCAAAAGCCGAAAGAAGTGCATTATTATTACCCATAACTGATGTGTGCATATTTTGGAAACTATATTTATTTGCATTACCTAGATCATAAAAATAGCAGTATGAATTACCTGCTTCATAACTGGCGTTTCCAATATTGAAAGTACCCCTAAGATAAGAGCTTGTTGATGATTTAACTTCTGCTTTACTACCACTGCCTGAAGAGTTGTATAAGTAAGCCATGTCATAAACGCTTCCGCTTTCCTCTACGCCACTTTCATAAAATCTAATTCGAATATCTGTGCCGTCAGTTACGGGTTGTGCATTTATAATTTGTAAATAGTGTATATCGTATTGAGCTTCTTGTATATCTGTAAAAATAGCGGAAGAAACTCCACTAATACTTTTCTCTTCAATAAGTTGTAAACTTCCTCCATATTCACCTACTGCACTAAGGTTTAATACATCTTCTGGTGAAAATATACCACTATTTTTTAATTGTTGGTTTGGAAAATTTCCCACATATCCAAATGGCATATTTTCCCCTTTATGTTATTTCTAAGATACTCGCTAATGCAATTAGATCGCCTGAAGAAGCTCCACCTGTAATTTTGATACTATCGCCATTTTCTAAAAATACCTTTGTATTATCGCCTAATACATCTAGTCGTGAATCAGCTGGTACTGTCATTGTGCTAGCAATTTCTGTATCTGCGGAAGCAGAGTTATCTCTTACTTTAACAGTTACAGTATCATCTGAAGCGCCATCTATATTAGTAATAATTAATGAAACAATAATACCTGCTCCACCACTTGAATTAGTATAAAGTGTCTGTTCAGAGTTAGTTATTGCTAATCTTGCATTTTTATATGTTTCAGCCATGTTATCCTTTCTAGCCTAAAGCCAATATTAATCCAACACTCGCTCCGCCACCTGTTGATGTTGCAGGAAAAAGACTTAGTCTTCCCTCTGCACCCATACCAGAGTGGTTAGAACAATAATAATAAAGTGTACCAATAGTTGATCCTGTTGCAGTAGCAGTACCTAAAGTCTCTGGTGTTACTTCAAGTTGAACATAAGCACCTGTACCTGCTGGCGATCCATTTGTAGTTACATTTGTAGTAAACTCAGATCCTCCTCCATGGTTACCATCTTTGGTTGTAGAAAATTTAAAGTTGTGTCCTGCTAGTGATGAATCAGAAATGTCAAATCTTACTTTCATACCAAATGAAATATCTAAAGCTGGTGTTTTTGTTCCTGCGCCTGTATCTGATCCACTTAACATATAAAAAACATTTTGACTACCCGAGCCGTCATCTGCAACTTTTACCGTTATATTTGTAATTAATGATGTTACAGAAGCTAAATCTGCAATAGATTGTGCAGTAGTTTTCTTAAAATTATTACTGTCTGAAATATCTCCAAATATTATCTCATCGCCGGAAGCTACCGCAACAGAGCTTTGTCCTGTAATGTTTAAAGCTAGTGATACACCACCTGATGTTCCGCCTCCTGTTAGACCAGCACCAGCAGTAACACCTGTAATGTCGCCCTCGCCAATAAAATTAGTCCACGTTGAGCCACTGTAAAATTGTAAAACATCACTGTCCTTAAGAAAACAAAACATGCCCTCGCTTGGACTAGACACGGCAGAATCACGAGCAGTTGAATTCGCGAATACCATCACTACCTGTTCTTGTATAAAAGTATTAAAATCTGAGGCGGTAATTAAATCCCCAGTCGCGTAAACTTTAAATCCTGCTCCAGCCATTTATATAACTCCTTTATGCATATGCAAATCTCGTACCCTCGCCAAGTTTTGCTTGACCTAATATCCAAGCACTTGACCCCGCAGGACTAAGTGTAACAGACCACCTCCAAGTTTGCGAGGAAGCTATAACACTATGTTGAATACTTTCTATTAAAACTTCATCTTCAAGGCTTGATCCGTCTGGATTAACAACCTTAACTTTTATCCTATCGCCAAACTCACGACCTAGTGCTTGTGTCCATAATAGCGTATTTTCTCTAGGATTTACTACTAAATTATTAAACCTTACGATAGGTTGTGATGTTTCTGCTACTTTTTGGGATATTAGAGAAGCAACATCTGAATCACTTATATTTATAGTTGTTTGTGCTAAATCAAAAGCGCCATAACTTAATACACTATCAGTGTCAGCAATGTATTGAGTTGTTCCGCCCTCTCTTGTCCACTCGTAAATATTTATTATTTCTTGATCATCAAAAGACAATCCAACATCAACATATGGTAAATTAGACCCGTCGTTACTAAATGTTGCTTGTACGTTTATAGCTTTAGTATTTGATAATCTATAATCCCTATTCCTAAAAGTAGCTTTACCGTCTGCCGACATAAAAAATTGTGCATTTTCAGCAGTTTCACACTCTCTTAATGCAGATAAAACATTGTCTGTAATTTGTTGTGTGCCTACTTGTAATGTGCCTGTTTGTATATCTCTACGATCACTTGGGAAGCCAAATTGGTTAAGGATTTGAGTAACACGCGTTGAGCTTAATTCGTTAGGAAAACTAATACCAAGTCTAGTGCTTTGCCCTACTTCCGAAAAACCTGTTAGCCCCAAGCGAAATCCTCTACCTTGTAATGTTGATTGTTGAAATAATCTAAATGCATCTGTTGCAGTTAAGATTACTGTTGAATCACTTCCATTGTTTGGATATTTTACGGGTATAGTATCTAAAAAACCTTCGAAAATTATGTAGGTAACGCTATCGTATAAAGCTTTTACTCTTATTCTTTTAAGAGGTTGTATCTTTGTTTTACCACTAGAGCTATCAAAATAAGGACTAGTAGTATTTGTAGGATTAAATCTATTATCAGCATTTGATAAAACAACTTGTAATGTTCCTGCTGGAAATTGCCCAAGCTCATTATTTCTACCACGTTTAATGTCGAAACTTCTTACAAATGCGCTTATGTCTGTAAAACTAGGGCTAGCGTCTAACGGATTACTATTAAAAGCAATTTCGACTGTTAGTGTTACATTGCTATCAAAGGCAACGCTCATTACAAAATAACCTTTATACCGTTTTTTTGCGCTCTAAATATAGCTTGTGCAGTGGCGTCTGGATCGTTATTAGTAATATTAAATTCATTTTGCAAATTTAAAATAGTTGTTACACCACTAGATGAAGTACTACCACCAGCAAACCTACTATCAGCTAGTATTTTTTGTCTTGCTAATTCTTCAGCAACGCTATCACTAACTATTTCTTTTGTATTATTATCACTATTGTCTGAAGATTCATTTGTCTTTTCACCATTACCTAATGGCGTAAAACCACCGCCACCGGCCAGATTTGGTATGTTTTGTCCACTAAATAAACCCTCAAAGAAAGATTGTAATGTTGATAATTCACCACCAGCATTAGAAACCATTTGTGATAATGCTTCTTCAAATATTCCTAAACTTTCTACATTTGCAATAGCGTCTTGTAATTCCTTTTGTGCAATAGCTATTTCAAGTAGGTTTTGCGGTGTTTCTGCGGTTGCCTCATTAAACTCTTTTTGTGCTTTTGTTAATAAGTCTTGTGCCTTAGTTAAATCTTCTTCAGCTTTCTTAACATTATCTAATGCACGTTTATATTCTTCTTCAGCCCTAATACTTTCATTTGTTGCGCCTGTTTTAGCTTTTTCTAATTCAATTAGTTTTTCTTTAGCAATTGCTAGTTGTAATTCAGTTATTCTTGTTTTTTCTTCCTCTTGCTCTAATTCTGAAATACGTTCTTTAAGTTGTTCAATGGCTAATTTTTCTTGAAGAGTTACTTTTTCAGCTTCTTCTCTAGCCCTTATCATATTTTCTTCAGCTATTTTTGCTTTATCTTGGGCTTTAGTTAAATCATTTTGTGCTTCAGTAACATCTTCTTCAGCATCGCCAACATCTTCTAGTAAATCCTCTTGCTCTTTTTGTATATCTAATAATTTCTCATAAGCACCCATTACTTTATTAAGTGCAGGAAGTGCCTTATCTTTCATAGCTTTAGCTTTCTTTAATTCTTCTTCGGTTAGTTCTTGTACTGCTTCTGTTTGTTCTTCAATAATTCTTGTGTGGTTTTTCATAGCGTCATGTATTATTTGATCTGTGGTTAATCTTCCACTATTCATATCTTGAAATTTTTTGCCAACATCAATAGCTCTTTCTGTTGCTGTCCTGCTATCAACAAGTAAATCATTTGTATCTTTTATACCACTACCGTATAGACTGTAAGCTCTTGGTAATTTAGTACCGTATATTTCATTTTGTTTTTCAGAAGCTTCTACATTTGCTCTCACTTCAGCAGTAAGCTCTCTTGTTTTTGTAATAAAGCTAGAAAATTTAGTAACTATCTTTGTTACTTTTTCTACTAAAGATGTAAGAGCTGGGGCTATTATATCGCCAATAAGAATCCCTAATTCAGCAAAGGCATTGTTCATTAAATCTAATTGTGCTTTCAAGGATCCCATTTGTTTATTTGCAACATCTTCAGTTGTGCCTCCGGATTGCAACAAAGCAGATTCATAAGCCCTTATTTCATCTCCTGCACCACTTAGTATTTTTACCGCGTCAGCAACACCACGATTAAGTCCTAATTGATCTAAGGTACTTGCTTTTAATTCATCAGACATTGGTCCAAGCACACGATCTAATTCTTCAACAATATCGGCAACATTTTTCATATTGCCCTCTGTATCAAACATATTTAGACCAAGCTTCGCAAACTCTTCACTATTCTTTGCAGTAGCTCTTGGTATATCTCTTAAAATTTGGTTAAGCTTTTCGCCTGCTTCTGCACCCTTAACACCACGATCAGCAAGTGCAGATAATACGGCAACACCCTCTTCGATAGATTTGTTTGTAACTTTTAATGCAGATCCAGCCTTATTTGTAAGTGCTTCTGAAAACTGTTGCACAGAAGCGTTTGCTAAAGTATTGGCTTTAACTAATACGTCAGTAGTCCTAGTCAAGTTTTCTAAGTTTTGTAAAGCGTCATCACTTGCTAGACCTAATGCAGATTGGGCGTCTGTTGCAAGGTCGGTTGCGGTAGCCATATCAAACATACCGGCTTGTGCAAATTTTGCAACTTGGGGTAATGCCTCAATAGATTGTTCAGCGTCTAAACCAGCAGAAGCTAGAAAGAAAAACGCTTCAGCAGATTGTTCAGCAGTAATCCTAGATGTTCTCGAAACGGCAAGTGCCGACTCTTCCATACGTTTTTGTTGATCTACGGTTGTATTCATAATCGCTAATGACTGTGTCATAGCGTCATCAAAACCTATAAATTGTTGTACGGCTTCAGTTAAACCTTTACCAATTGCTACTAAGCCAACTGCAACTCCAGCTTTCATCATACCGGAAAGTTTGCCTAGTTTACCCGTCGTGCCGTCGGCAGATTTACCAAGACCCGACATTTGTTGTTTTGCTAAGTCAGCACCCTTAGTAATTATTCTTATAAAAATATCTGCAACTGCCATTATCTTCTATTAGCTTTCTTCTTTGCCTCTGCCTCTGCTATCGCTTGCACTTTATCCCGTTCTTCTTTTTCGTATAGGTAAAATCCTATCCATTGTTGATATTCTAACACGGATAACTTTGCTTGTAATTCGGCTACGGTATAACCTAATTCTCTTGCTAATTTAAATTGAAATGTTAGATCGCTATTCTTCCGGAAACTCTTCGGCGTCAGCGCCGATTCCTCCAAGTCCGTTTAATTCATTAAGCTTAACAAATATTAAATCTACAATAGTGCTATCTTTTTGGTAAAGTATCTCAATAGCGTCATCATCTAAAGTAGGCTCTACAACACTTTCTTTTAACAAAGCTTTTTGATAATCAAAAGCGTCAGTACCCTCTTCGTTCAAAATGCGACCAAGTTTTACTTGTGTAGCTTTTGAGATACCTCTTACCAAAATTGTTTTATCCCATTGTGGAATAAATAATTCTTCCTCTTGGACATTAGGTAATGCAACCAAGTCATCAAGCGTTAATCGTTTTTTGCTCATTTTTAATCCTATCTACTAATGTGTAGCTCTTGTTACTGCTCCAGATACTTGAAGATCAGCTGAAAATCCTACAACGTCGCCCACAGGACTTGATAGTGTGTAACTTGTTAAAATGCACTCTCCGGTGTATTTAACTTTACCACTAGCCGTACCCTCTGGTGAGTATTCGAAAGATAGAGTTGCACTCTGTCCAACGACTGCTCCAAGTATCGCATCAACAGTAGCGTCAAAAAGTCCACCCAAGCTAATGGTTGCATCCTTTAAGCCCACTATGTAGGTTTTGTTACTTGCGCCAAGTGTAGATGTTTCTGCCACATCTGCGGTCTCTGGAAAGTCCACATTGTTTACAAAAGTCGAGATGTCAGTTAATGATCCACCAGCGTTATCTAGTTTAAAAACTGAATCTGATCCATGCACAAATGCCATAATTTATCCTTTCCTATCCGTTTCGCCCAAAACCAACTACAAAAGCGAAACTTGGTGTAGATCCACTTATTGTGTAGTTAACTCTTAGGTATCTATTTACTGTTGTTCCATCTGCAACTGTACTCATTTGTGAGCCAACTGCAGAGAAATTAGTAAAAGTTACTAAATCAACAAACGTAACATTATCGCTACTATGTTGAATTTTTATCGCTCCAACCGGTGTTGATCCCGACACGGCAGTTGCAATAGCGAAAGCACCACCACCATTGGTAGTGCCTGCGCCATTGTCCGTGACTGATGAATTACCTGTTGCAGTAATTGTTGCGTTATCCAAAACTAATCCATTAAAAAAACCATTGTCGCTTTGCATATCTACTGAAGTAGCGACAACATCGCCAACCGGTGAGGATTTACCATAATTGCTTACGATACCTGCTCCAAACATAACACTCTTACCGTCGGTTATACCGTCCAGCCCAACTATTATATTTGTATCAGTAGCACTTCCAAGAAATGGTTGTAAAGTAGCATCAGCAGTAGCATCGAATAAACCACTCATACTTAGAGTACCGTCGCGATCCCCTGCAACATAAGTTTTATTGCTATTACCAAATGCAGTTGTTTCAGCTACATCGCTTGTTCTTGAGAAATCTATATTGTTAAAATATTCCCCAAAATCATTATTATTAAAAAATACTTTCGTATCTTTACCATGCACAAAAGCCATTTACTTTTTACCTCGACCTCTTCTAGTTCTTCTTCTTCTACGCCTAGTGCCTCCACCAGAGCGTCCTCCCATACCGTACCCCATTATACAGATTTTCCTTTCTTCTTCTTCTCTTTTGGTTTAACTTCTTTCTTACCAATTGCGCCCATATCACATAGCTCTTTCCAAGTTTTTGGATCAAGTACTTCTTTATCAATAGGGTCGCCTATCTCAAATCTTTGCTTTTTGGTATCAAAACCTATTTTTACTTCATACATTATGCTATTACCTCTACTGTAAACTCGACACCTAAGTAATCGATGTTATTTACATTATACACACCAACATCTTTCGCCTCAACTACTCTCAAAGATTGACAAGCGCCACCAAGTGTCTTATCGCTTTCTATTTGGGCTTTAACACTACTTGCGCCTGATGATGCTAAATAACTATCTAAAGTTTCTTGACTATCTTGTGCATCAACTCTTGATACATAAACAAATACCGGTATCTCATATCTATCAGCACCACGTTTAATAGTTGTATCAAATTCAAGTAAATCAACTACGCCAACTACTGCGGTAGGTGGCTCTATAAAATCGGGTACTATATTGTAAACAATTAGGCTTGTTATATTACCTAAATTAGTTCCAATGCCCTGTCTTATGCTTGTTAAACTAGCCACGCAACTTACCTTTCTTCCAATTTCTTTCAATACTCTTTGTAGTAGCAGTAAGCAACATAGCTCTTTGTTGTTTAGTTTCTTTCATAGCTATAAGAAAAAACGGCACTAAAGGTGTACCTTTCTTTCCTATTGATTGTTGGACTGCATAAGGGTTAAGACCTTTTGCTTCTGCCCAAGGCTTTAAAGCTTTTATGGGTGGAAAATGAGGTGTTGATCTTGTATAAGGCTCTGATAACCTTAACCGGCCAGATTTCTTTTCATCGCCATGTACATACTTTGCATAACTTCTACTTGAATAAATTTTGACTGAGTGAGGCAATCTACCTCTTTGCTTTATTCTTTGAACGTGTATTGAGTTTTTTAAACTACCGGTAAACTCCGGTGCTTCATCTTTTGCCTTATCTCTTAAAACTGCACCTGTTGATCTCATAAATTGCCTAACGGGTTTTGCAGTAAGCCCTGCTAGATCTAATCGTCTTTTTAATTTATCAACGCCCTTAACTTCTATACTTGTTTGAGCCATTAGATTACTTGTCCTGCAAGGTTATTCCTCCTGAAGTTTTTTAGCAAAGCTAACGCGTCAGGGTCAAATTTGCTAAATAACTCTATTGTGCCTGTTTGTTCATTACCAAAAACATTAAATGGTGTATCTTTTCTTTTAAATAATCTCAATCCCTGTATCAGTGTTGCTTGTTTTATATCTTCCGGAATAATTGGAAAACCATATTTAGCAGTAACTTGTACATTATTTATTATGTCCGGATCAAATCTTTCAGAGCTTCTAGTATTTAATATTCTTATCTCTGTAAACGGCTCGTGTTCACCCGATCCCGTACCAAGCTCTCTTGGGTTAGCTGGTCTTAATATAAAGTCTGTATTGATTGTTATTGTCTTTTCGTGTGTGCCATCATCATTGGTATCAAGTTTGACTATTAATCCGGTTGTTGTTGATATATCGGGTACATCAAGAAAGATATTACTGATAGGCGTAAAAGTTTTAACTTGTACCGTACTATCTTGCCAAAATTTTCTTTGACATATTCTATCAATCTGTCTTGAAGCTGATTGAATTGCATTACTAATATTGGTATCTTGTCCGCTTCCTGTAATACCAATATAGGTTTTTAGGTCAGCAGTTGATACATAACCTGCATGAGCCATTTACACCTACTTATTTTCTTTAGGTGCTTTTGCTTTTGTTGATGCTTTACTTAATCCCCACTCTTTTGCTTGGGCGTCTGATATTTCCATACCTTTTCTTGCAAGTAACTTACCTTTTGCCCAACCTTTAGGAAGTCCGTCCTTTGAGGCTTTTATTTCTCCAGCGTCATTTTTGTAAACATCTTCTTTAACTGTAAACATTTTTACCTTTCCTAAGTTATGTGCATTCGAATTACTTGCGTAGCTCGAATGCGACATAACCATATCTTAATTAGTCTTATAGACCTGTAATAGTACAGAAAGCAGTTGGTCGATAGACTGGTAAACCTAGTCTTACGGTTGCTTTCATAACAATTATATCTTTTGTGAAGTTGGCGTCGTGAGAATCGCTCATAGCAATTTCCATACCTTGTCTTGCTACTATGTGTATAGCTTGACCTCCACCAAAAACACCCACAACGGCTGTTCCTGCTGGTCTTGTGGTATCGAGTACTACTGGTAATCCCCAAAGTGATTGTCCAACTGCACCACCAAATTGACCTGCACCAATAAATAATGGTTGGGTCTGTGTGAATCCTGCACCAGATGTTCCAGATGTATCTGCAACTTCTGTTACGACTTGATACCAGTCGCTTGGGTGCATAATTATAGCGTCAGGTGTTAAGAAGCTATCTTTTTGTATTTCTGTGATTGCTTCGTAAATTTGACCTATTCTCTTAAGTCCACCGGAATATCCGCCATAAGCGAAAGTATTTATGCCGGTAACGTTAAGAATACCTGTAAGGTTAGGTGCTACACCTGATCCTGCCATAATTTGATCTGAAACTGCAAGATTAACCATTGTTCTTAATCTTGAGTCAAGATATCCCTGTACGGCTGATACGTCAGCTAATAATTCTTCTGTTACTGGTAAGAAAGCACCAATCTTGCGAATATTCTCTGTCTTTTCTGTGAAAGCTAGAGCATTTTCCCCAAGTGTTCCTGCTTCAGCAGTTGCAGATGAGTTATTTGTAAACGTGGATTCTTCTAGATACTTATATTGAAAAGTATCTGTTGTAATGGTGTCAATTAAATCTAAAACTGTCTGCGGGTCTCTTGTTGCAGTAGGTACGATTAAATCGCTTCTTGTAACTGCAGGTGGATAACCGGTTTCAGTTAGAGTTGTTTTTAATTCAACTCTTGGATTGAATTTGAGCTCAGATGTAATGTTCTTTTGACCGTCTTTCATAAAGGATTGATAAGCTTTTGAATTTAATAATTCATCGCCCAAAGTTGTTGGAGCTTCTACTTTTTCTGAGTGAATAGCTTTTGGCTCAACTGCTTTGCCCTTTTCAAGCTCGGATTCCATGTCTGCCTTTTCAGCTTCAAACTTTTTAGCTTCTTTGATCTTAACGACCAATTCAGACATTTTCTCATTACGATTTTGCCACTCTTCTAATTTTTGAGCGTCCATGTCTGTTGACTTGACCTCTGAAAAATCTTTTAGAGTGTTTTCTCTTAGCTCTAGTAATTCTGCTTCCATTGTTTTGATATCCATAATTACCTTTCTAAGAGGGCATCAACTGTTTCAGTCAATACCTCTTGTGTTTCTTTAAGTGTTTCGTAAATCTCTGGATTAGGCTCTTCAACTTCTTCTGTTTCAACACTTGCTATTGCTAGCATCTCATCTATATTGTTATAGACTTCTTGTATCTCATCAGCAAGAGTTGTTAAAGCTTCAGCCGAATCTTTACTCAACATCTTATCTTTCTTAAGGCGTAAGGCAGTAAGCTCCTTTGCCCTGTTGGTTACTGAAACTAATGCGTTAAGCACATCAGCTATTTCATCAGTAAATCTTTTTCCCTCTTCTTTTGGTGCTTCTATTATTTCTTTTTCATCTTGTTGTTCTTTAACTGCAAGTGTATGCGTTTGTTGATTAGCACCTACTAAGACCGGTGATACTTCCCATACCTTTAAATCTTTAAGGTATCTCACATCAACTTCTGCTTCACCGTCTTTCTTGAAAACACCATTTTCACTATCTAATACTTCATAGCCAAAAGACCATTGTTGTAGATCGCCCATTGCTTTAACTGTGTTGTAAGCTTCACGACCTCTTTCTGTGTCCATAATAAACTGTCCTTTGAATACGGCTTTGTCATTATCTTGTACTATTTCGCCTCTTCCAATGACATCTTTCCAATCATGCCCCCAAACCATTGCTACGCCTTTATCCCCATAGCCACTCTTTATTGAATTAGGAAGTACGACATCGCCGTCGCTATCAACTGAATTAAATACAGAAAATACTGCTTCTACTTTGCCCTCAATCTCATCTGTAAAGATCGGGTCTGTTATTGCTTTCCACTCTTTTTGTTCACTCATATACGCCTCTTTTCGTGATAGATTACTGTGCACCTACAATTAACTATTTCACCAGCTGGCGCTCCCTGTGAGCTATCAGCCGGATATCTCATATTATAGCCACCAACTTTGAAGTTTGCGACTTTATTAACTCTTTGTCCGTCTGCAATTAAATGTGTATCTCTTGTAACCCCGTCGCGCCTAGCTAACCACTCTTTTTCTAAAGGTAAGTCTATTTGTTTGGTAACTTCATCTTGCGCCCATTGTGATAGTGCTAGACCCTCTGTCCTAGCTATTGTCGAGGCTCTTGCTAATCTACGCTTACCTAAGCTATCACTAATTTGGCTAGTTATATAATCATTAAGTTGATCACCGCGTAAACCTAGTTTTGTAGCTTCATCAAGACTTCTTCTTAAATCTCTATTGACACGATCCCTAGTTGTTTTGGCTAAGTCCGGTAATGTTTGCTCTAATCTATCATTTACAAACTGTATTGCATTTCTATTGTATTGAAAATCTTGTATGGGTATTTGCACACCTATTTGACTACGCATAGGAAAAAAACCCTCTGCAATTACTTCTCTTCTAGGTTTCCTACGCCTTGCTCTGCGTATCTGATCCTCTTCTGCTTCTGTAAACTTAAATTCTTCAGGTAATAATATTTCAGCTTGATTGAAAGCGAAGTCTGTTGTCATTGATATATATAACTCATAAAGATCAGCAGACCACTTGTTAGTTGTATTATTAATTACATTGTTTAAAACCACTAAGTTGCCGGTTGTTGTTAAAGGATTGTTATTAATAAAATTTTTTATTTGTCTATCTTGATCTTTTAATAACTTAAAATATTCTACACCAAGCGTTATATCCCAATTGCGTAATAAGTTATCGTAGTTTTTCCACAATATGTCTTTTACTTCATCGCTTTCAAATCTTTTGTTGGCTTCATCATTTTCTATTTGCTTCAATCTTGATTTTCTTAATATAAGTTCAAGTGCGCTATTTGCCTTTTCATCTCTAGTATTCATAGCTCTCACTAATTTACTAGCCCACGATTGCCCTGCGTTACCACCCCACAATGCCCAAGCTATTCTTCCATTGCTTGGATAACCGTCTTCACCTTGCCGATATCCCTCAGCCCTTTTATCTACTTCGTGTCTAGGAAAGTATCTTGCTATTTGTCTTACTTTATCCGGACTAGCTTTTGCATTATTTACTAAGTATCTTGCAGTGCCTCTGCCTACACTTGTTCCGCCCCTGTTAAATTCACTAACCCAACCTATACCACGTTGGGCTTCTTCTTTAACACCAGCTGGTATAGAAAAATCAAGATCATCGTATGGCGCTTTAAAACTTTTCTTGCTACTCAATGGGTGGTTTCTTGGTAATAAATCTGTATCAAAAGCACTTCGTGGAAATTTACCGGTACGCAAAGCGGTCATAAACGAATTGACACGGGCTAACGCCCACTGGTCAGCAGACCTTACATTACCTCTTACGCTTCCCGGATTAGTCCTATAAGCACCAACACCACGTCTAAATACTGCTTCAAGCATACGAAGTGTAGCTCTATATCTTGGATCTTTCTTATTATGTTCTGTTACTTTATCCCGAAGTATTCTTTCGATTCTTGCTGATACTTGCTTTTCTTCTCTAAAGTCCTTAATAATTCTAAGTTTTGATATAGGTTGCGTTACAGTACGATCTGTTTGCTCGTGTGATCCGTCATCAAGTATTGCCCAAACACGCATATTTGCAGTTTCTTCTTCCCTATTAATAGATGTTATAACACCATGCACTACGCTTGGTGGGTCAGGGTCTTTAGGAATAGACCACCCTACTGTATCGCCAACTGATATTTCACTCAGCGTTGCCATTTGCTTCTGCTAATCTTCTTTCATATTCAGGATGAGTAGAACACGGCATATAAATTAAATTACCGTCATCATCTTCATGTGTATGAGTACCACTACATCCAAGCTCTTCAGCTCTTTCTCTTGCTTCTTCAATAGTTGTAAATTCATCTTTTGCTACTTCTTCTTTAGAAAATAACAACTCTTCATACCTAGATTCGCCGTAAGCTTCTATTTGTCTTAATCTACTTTCAGCTAATTCTCTTGTCGGGTAGCAACCAAATCTTCTTGTTTCAGCCTCGTTATATACGCAAAACTTACCGTCCTCTTGTTTTATTACTTTCTTATCATAAGAAGCGGTTTCACGCATATTTGGATTTTGTTCCTCGACATCATCATCTGTTTCAACTTGCTCTTCTTCTCGCACTTCATCACTTGTTTCGGTATCTGCAATTAAGTTTGCCGGAGTAGGTATAACAGAATTAGGCACATAGTAAACATCTTGTTCTTCGTTTGTAGGTAAACCTACTGCATTTCTTGCCTCTGCAACACTAATCCAACCACCCTTAACACCAATGTTTAATCTTTTATACAACAACTCTTCATCATCTTGTAAAGCCCTTACGCTAGAAAAATCATATTCTGCTTTTGTAATTGCATTACTTTGATAATCCGGTACAAGTAATTGTTGTGTAAGCTCTGCACCAACCATACGCCACATAGGTATTAATTTATTTTCTGTAAAGTATTCTCTTAATACTTTTGCATTTGCATAGGTTGCCCTTTCAAGTCCAGCACCAAGCCCTGCTAATATTGCGGGTACGCCTAGCACCGCAGATACTCTTTCCTCTGGAATCCTGCGTAATGTTCCTATGTCTAATTCAGTAGGGCTAAATGACATCTTTTCAACAGACATTGTGCCGGACATTACTAATGGTTGTCCTCTTTTTGCTCCGCCTACTTTTTGTTGATAGGTCTTAGCAATTTGTTCGCCCTCTTCAGCAGTTAATCCAAAATCATCTCTTGGCGATATCATAACACTTGGTACACCCATATTACTTAGTAATGCAGTAGCTAATTGTCCAGCAGATTCATCGCCAAATATTTCTCTTAACACAGTCATAAGCGGTGAGTAACCTTTCTTATGGTCTGTTGGATCTAACCCCAAGCGCATATGTATTATTTCTTCAGGGTCAATATCGACAGTGTCATTTTCTAAGGTGTATTCATATTTAGTTATTAAAGTTTCGGCAGTACCTTTTGGTGCAACACGATCCGGTATCAATGGATATAGTGCAACAACTTGACCTGCATTATTTCTTTGCTTCAACAAATAACTATCCCCAAACACATGCATTGAATTCATAATATATTGCTGGACAACATCGCCGGACATAAACGGATTTGGTCTAGCCATTAACATTTCAAGTGGGTGGTTAGGTATTATTACTTCTTCGCCGTCATCATTTACGCTCTTGACAATTAAAGATGCCTCTGAAAATGATACACCTAAAACTTGTAAGCATGCGGTTACTGCACTATTGCTTTGTCCATTACCTAAATCTTTTAGATCAAAGTTACCCGCGCTTGAATTGTAACCATAAACAAATGAGCTTGGTTGCACCGGCTCATCTCTAAAAAAATTTATTCTCTTTTGCCTTTGATCGACAATGTTACCCCGACCAAAAATTATATCTCTAAAGCTTCTTCTTTCAGCCATTTAATATGCCCTGTACTCTTTCCTACTTGCGACTTGTGTTACAACATAAGCTAAAGCGTCAACTTGATCGTCGTGTTCACCTGCTGGAAATTGTAACAACTCTCGTTCTAAATCAGCATACCATACTTTTTGTCTAGGAAAGTAGATTTTACCGGCTTCCATTTTAGCAGATAAAGGATATGCTCGTGCAACTTTATCTTTATCAGCTCTTAATTCTCTTACGGGCAAACCCTCTCTTCTAGCTAGTTGCACCATAGCTAATTGATAGCCAGTCTTTTCTATTCCAATAAAGCTTGGTTGGTATTTATCATAAACATTACGAAGAATTGGTATTAAGTTAGGGGCTTCAATACGATCTCTAATTATATCTTCGACAATAATGTCATTGTCTTTTGTTATAGTAGCAGTGCAGATAACTGTATAGTCAGCGGTATCTTTTGTGCTAACTGCTAGATCAACAGTTGTTATTTTGTAAGTATCATCTTCATAAGTTTTTTTATCATCATATCTAAATAAGCGTCTATCAATATAGTTACCGGTGGAATCTAGCTCTGTAACAATACTATCTTCGTAATACCTAAAGTACGTTGGCTTAATCATACCGCCTGTGGCTTCTATGAATTGTGCTTCATACTCTTGGCTATACAGAAAAGAGCCTACTTCTTGTTTAGCTATTTCTAACTCTGATAAAGGCACAAGTGGATTAGAGCTGGTTGGTAATGTCCAAGTTGCCCAACCCTCTCTATTTTGCGCGTCCTCAAACAATCTTTGAAACCAATTGTAACCTTTTGGGGTGCTGATAAATAATGCAGACCCCATACGATCTGATAAGGTAGGTCGCAATACTTCTGTCCAAGTTTGTTCTTTTATAAAAGCGCACTCATCTAAAACAATGAAGTCAAGACCAGCGCCTCTTAATCTATCTGGATTATCAGCTGATCTTACTGATACCATACCGCCATTTGGAGTAATAATTGTTCGTTCTGCTTCTTTGACTATTACTCCATAATCAACTGCTATTTGCCTTAGTTCACGCCAACCCTCTAAAGCCATAGTATAAGTTGGTGCAACCCACCAAGCGCGTTTACCCTCAAGTGCATAAGCTATACATAGCCAACAACCTAATAAAGTTTTACCCCACCTACGACCAGCACTTAATACTTTAAATCTTGATTGATCTTGAACAATCTCTACTTGTTTTTCGTGTAGTTCCGGTAAAAATATTTCTCGTTTATTTACGGTTTCCATACAAGTCTAAGAATAGCACCCAAACATCGTATATATCTTTTGGAATCACAGTTATTACCATATCGGGTATAACTATCTGCTCTTCTAAGCTATTGAAGTTATCGTCCATGCCCACTTTATTTTCGAGCATTATCTCTAAAAATTGTTCATTAATCTCTTCGAAGTCCATTAACTAATGATAGCAAATGTTAATTAATTTTCTAGTACGACAGAGCTATTGGCTATATCTAATTTGCAATATAAACACTCAATTGCAGACCACCGAAGATGTGTTACTTGCAAAATCCTATCACAATACGGACATAGGAAACTATAAACATTGCGCTGATATAAAGCTGATTTAACTTTCCTTACTCTTCTTCTTCTTGCGATTGATCCGGCAACCAACTTATATGTATCTTTGAGCCGTCTTGTAAATAAATCCATGTCATATCCTCATACTATAATTATTCTTCTTCTTTTGCTAATTCAAGCTCTATACCCATATCAGCACCGTCGTGCTTTTCATCTTTTGGATTAAGCTCTTCATCAAGATCATCTAAGATAATTTTATCTTTCCAATAAGTCATAATTTATCCTCCTTTACAAGCCACCAAGCGAAATAGTTAACGGACACAATAACCAAAATAACCAATAAAACGTCCATTATTCCTCCTCACTAGCGGACAGACCGGACACGCTATTATCCGGTAATTGTAATGTTTTACCCGTACTAAATTTTAATACAATCGCTTCATCACTTTGTGTTTCTACATTTGCTTCTTTTCCAAATTCTTTTGGTCTAAGTTTTTCTACAGTCCATATTGAAGCTTGTAAGGATCCACTTTGCGAAGCTTTTTGTATTTGCCCTAAAGCTCCAAGCACTGGCAATACTTGCGCTTGGTAAATCTCTTCGAAGTCTGATTTGTAAGGCTCTATGCCCTCTTCTGCGTATGATCGCCAACGCCTATAACTTCTATCTGATATACCCGCATAGATACAAGCGTCTTTAATTATTGCCCCTGCCTTAAAAGCAGTAATTAATCTTTCTTTTGTTAGCGGGTCATTTAATTTGTAATTATTTAAACTCATGCACTTCCAATCTCAACATAACAAGAATCACAGTGATGTAACTCTGTTTCAACGCCACAATCACTGCACATATTAAAACTTCTTGTATATTTCCCCTATGGAAGCCACATGTATTTCAACCATAGCTTTTATAGATTCCACATCACTACGCTTTAATCTAGTACTAATTTTATGTAGTAAAGCTTCATAGGATTTACTTTGAAACTCTAAAGGCGTAGTTATTGCTAAGTAAGAAAACAAATAAAATGCAACTTTTGGGTCTTTTTCAAGTTTTGATCTAGTTTCATCACTAAGATTTGATAACAAACTCATAGCTTGAATTCTTTATTTTGTAGTTTTTTATCATATTTTTTAAACAACGCAAAAGCTTCACTACGCATATCTTGTATGTCTTTTGCAGTAAAGTCATAGTTTTGCTTATTACTTAGATTTGAAAGCAACTCTAATATTTTTTCAAGCCGATTTAATCTAGCTTTCTTTAATCTAAAAAACTTTTGCTTCTTAGTTTCTTCAACTTTTATTGGTTTAGGCATACCAACTCCAATATTGCGGTTTACCGTCCCAAAGTTTAGCATACTGCCCGTAGCCAATCTTTACATAAGGTTGATCTAAATGTGTATCTAAAATACGTCGGGTAAAAATACCCTCGCCTTTATTATCTAAATCAGCAACCGCCCTACAAGACATAAATCCCTCAGATCCGGCCACCACTTTATTACCTAGTGTTCGCAGTCTTACTGATTTATTACTTGGTGTATATCCAACAACTTCGTAAAAATCGCAGTTTGTTTGATCGTAACCCCAAGAGCTATGCAAAATTGTTCCAATTGCCCATACTTGTTGTAC
>CETN01013022.1_pt1 | contig 24124 bp, 33 predicted proteins | sample 531301 | NCBI WGS metagenome assembly CETN01 (sample SAMEA2622656, study PRJEB7988) | marine metagenome | isolation source: saline water (ENVO:00002010), including
CAGATAAACAAACAGGATATCCTTATGGAACATTATTAGAATGTGTAAGTACAACATATAAAAAATCTGTTGGAACTAATACAGCATTAGAAAGAGGTATACAGTATAACGTACAAAAGACCTCCTCTAAAATGTCAAAAGCAGTAATGGGTGCTTATGCTTGTAAATATGCTACATTTTATATGCCTGAAGATGACACACAATATTACTTAGAGGGTGATACAATTCCAGAAGGAAAATCTGTTGGTGATGTTAAAACTGCATCAACCATACCTACTGGAAAAGTTGTTGGTGATGAAAAGGTTATAGATAAACCATTACACCAAGTCTATATACTGGGTGATGGTCATATACTGTGTAACAATGAAACAGGAAATATAGAGATTGGTGATTTTATTACTGCATCATCTACAGCAGGAATAGGTATGAAAGCTACAGAAACAGGGATTACTTGTGGTATAGCAAGAGAAGCAGTAACATTTTCTAGTTCTAGTGAAACAAAATTAGTTGCTGTTGAATATGGCATTAGACAGTTTGTAGCGAGTTAATAAATGGAAATATCCCCAATGATATTCTGGAACATTGTCCTAACGCTAATTATAGCACCTGCGTTATGGACATTCCGTGCATTGGTGGGTGAAGTAAAGAGAATAGATATACTCCTAAATAAAACACGAGAAGAGTATGCTACTCGTGGTGATATGCACAATGAAATGCAACAAGTTATGGAAGCACTACATCGTTTGGAAGACAAACTAGATAGAGCTTTACAGAGGGATAAATAGATATGGTTACAAGAAGAGCACCTGAATTAGAGATAGATCCATCCGTGCAGGGAACACGAACTCCTGCTTTTGAAAGTGCAATGGGAGAACAAGCGGCAGTGGATAGAAACATACCCACAACAAATGTAAATCAACAACAGGTACTATCTGCCAACAGACCAACACAATTTCTTCAAGGGGATATGCCCGGACAAACTGCTCAGACAGATAGAAACTTATATAGTAAGTTACAAACAGAATCAGCTAAAGTTATACCACAACTCCAAGCACAAACACAACAACTAGAAACTCCTGAATTACAACAGAAACAAGGTTTGTTTGTGGATCCTGCAGGACAACAGGCAGGGGTACAACAGATACCTCTAGTAGGTTTAGAAACTGGATTACCACAACAACCCGGAGATGCTGTAGGTCAAGTTCAAAATGTTGAACGTATTGCTCCACAAGTTCAAGACATACAAGTTTCACAGATTACAGATAGACCCCTAGTTGATATACCCGGTATTCAAGGAGAAGTCAGTCAAGGTGCTATAGCAACTGCAGCAACACAGGAATTAGATCAGAGAGCTACCACAAAGTTTCAGATGGAACAACTCATAGGTAGTATTGAAGAAGGTAAACCTTTACCTGCTTGGGCTTCACCTGCAGTTCGTAAGATTACAGGAATTATGCAACAGCGTGGATTGAGTGGATCGAGTATGGCTGCTGCTGCAATGACACAAGCTGTAATGGAAGCAGGGATTGTAATTGCAACACAAGATGCCAACAAGTATGCGGGAATACAATTACAAAATTTAAATAACCAACAACAAGCATCACTACAAAATGCTGCAACTTTTGCATCGATGGATAAAGCAAATTTATCTGTGCGTATGCAGGGGGCTGTAACAAATGCACAGACACTCCTCGCTATAGAAACTAAAAATTTAGATGCTAGACAAACTGGAAATACTATTTCATACAATGCCCTAACACAAGCTATGTTTAAAGATTCTGCAGAAGAAAATGCAAGACAACAATTTAATGCAAAGAATCAATTACAGGTAGATGAGTTTTTTGCACAACTATCATCACAAGTTGAAACAGCAAATAAAAATAGAATTGCATCTACACAACAATACAATGTAGGTGAAGTAAATGCTCAACAACAATTTAACGCTGCTATGCGAGATCAAAGAGATAAATTTAATAGTAATATGCAGTATGCTGTTGATCAATCAAATGTGAATTGGAGACGACAGATAAATACTGTTAATACAACTCTACAAAATGATACCAACAGAATAAACGTACAGAACGCATTTAACGTTAGTCAAAATAGTATGAATAATTTGTGGCAATCCTATAGGGACAATGCTGCTTGGAATTTTCAAAAGTCTGAAAACTTTTTGCAGAAACAGCATGAAGTTGGTATTATGGCTATGGAGTTTGCAAACACACAAAAAATATACAGTCAGCAACAAAAAGATGCAATAGCAATGGGCATCGGAAATTGGATTGCTGAATGGATGGCACAAGACTAGGGGGTATAGAGTTAATGAAAGAATTTAGTTTGTACAAAGCATTAAAAAATGCACTTCCACAGGTTGATTTACAACCGGAAAAAGATGAAATAGAAGTTATAGATGAGGGGTTTGTTCCAAAGTATAGTAGCGGAGGGGGAGATATTATGGATACTTTTAAAAAAGCCGCTAAGATATATCAGACAGTAAAAGGTAAAAAAGAAAAAAGTGAAACACCACATTTCCAAACTAGTCAATATCCTACACCTAGATCCATACAAGAATTAGTTAGAGGACAATCTAGAACAGTTGCCCAGAGAGCCCCACAACTTCAACTATATAATTCGCCGACAATAAAAACATCTATAGCAAATTTGCAAAATAACGCATCTAATGTTCACGTTAGAGAGTTAATGGGTCTACTAAGACCTATACAGATGAGAAGAGCTACTTCTCCAAAAACAGCACTAACAAATGTGGGAATAACAAAAGTATGAATGAACAACAAGAAATGATGATGGAAGCAACCATAACAGAAAAAGATAATTTTGCTCCTGCACCACCGGGTCATTCTCTAACACTAGATAATGAACGATGGCCGTGGGGAAAACCACCGAGAGATGTTGATCCAGAAATGGTTTTAGAACAGGCAATAAATAGTTTGGAAGCTCCAAAAACAAAACAAGAAATGTTTAAGTTAGCGATGGTAGGTGTATCAATCGAATCAATGGTTGAGGGGTATATTTTTCAAGGTTTTCAAGATGGTCGTTTTAGTCCGGATGTAGGAACTCTCATAAAAGGCCCCTTAGCACTACATATAGCTAGTATGTGTGAAGAAAATGACATACCATATCGTTTCTTTGAAAACGAAGATGAAATGACACAAGATGAAATGTCCGATAAAACATTTTTTAGAATGATGCAAGAAAATAATCCGATGATGTTTTCTTACATACAAGAAACAATGAATGAGGGGTTGAGAAAGGGTATGTCTCCTCAACCTGTTACTGAAGAAAATTTTATATCAATGACTAAACAAGAGAAAGAAAAATAAGATGGGTATAGGATTTGCACTTGCTGCAGGATTAATACAAGGCTTTACAAATAACATAAAACGAGAACGAGCTAGACGAGATACTGATTTTAATCGGCTAGAAACGATAAGTAGCAATATTGCTCAACAGGCTGCTTTAAATCCTGATTTATCTCAAGCACAACTTGACAATATAAAATACATACAGGGCATGGTAAGTTCTAAGAAAGAAGAACTAGAACGCAAACCCAAAATTGGTTTATTTGGAAAAGAAACACCACGAGTTCGTTTAGAAGAGGCTGATGATATCTATGCTAAACTTCAACCCACACGTAGAGAAGAAAAAGATAAACAAAAAGATCAAGTAATAGAAGTAACATTTAGTGAAAATGTGTCTCTTTTTGATACTAATTATAAAAAAGATGTGCAATATAAAATACCTAGATCAGTATATGATACGTTAGGGAAAGTATACGGTTATAGTATATTCGGAAAACACGGCGATAGCAAAGAAGATACAGGAGGTTATAAAATAAAACTTAATAAAGATATATTTTTTACTTTTAATAACGACGCAAATCGAAATCCAATAGCGTTTGTAAATGAAGTAAATCAGAGAAGTGCATCTGATCCATCTTTTATAACATTAATGAAAAACAATCCTAATTATTATAATCTTATTAAATCACAACTAGACTCTTCAATAGCTATTATTGAAAATAATTTACAGAAAATAAAAGCAGACGCTACTAATCTTGATGAAATAAGTAAACTTATACCTGTATTTAATTTAAATAATTTCGACAATCTCAATCCTGATTCAAAAGAACCAACAGTAAAATCAAATATAGGAAAAAATTTATTTAATAAAGATAATATGGCAGTATTTAACATCCCCGATAGTACGGAAATATTTGGAGTTCCAATAAACGAAAATAATAAAGAAGGAGTAATTAAAATACTTGAAAATCTTAATATGAAAAATATAGACGGTTTATCGGGTAGTTTAAATGAAAAATTTTATGGTAAATTAATAGATGCTAATCCTGATAAAAAACAAAGAATATTTAAAGCCACTATGGAAATAAGTAAAATAGTGCCTAACGTTAATGCTCTAGACCCAGATGAAGGTTTAACTACTTCTAATGAAAAAACTCTAGCAGAAATTTATAAGGAATTACAATCTCTCAATTTATCTGATGAAGAATTGATATATGCTCTTGCACCCTTTATGAGTTTTAAAGATCAAGCTATGCAGATGAAACCACCAGTATCAGGAGTTGGTTTTCAAATACAAAACACCTCTTCATTAACTAGAGAACAATATGCTCTGAAAAAATCTAATTTAAATTTTAAAAATTTTAGTGAATTAGAAGATTCTCTCACCAATACAAATCTTCTTTTAAATCAGTTACAAGAACTTAGAAAAAGTCGACAGAATGTAGAAGGAGAGACATTAGGGTTTGAGGCCCTTAAAAAGTTTTTTAAATTTAATCTTTCAGTCGCTAAAGATATATTTCAATCCTCGTTTGTTTTATTTGACGGGAAGAGTGATACTTTATCGGATATAGCTACAGGAAATGGAAAAGATAAAAATAGAAGATTAAGATCCGGTGAATTTTACATAGATGATGATTCAAACGAAGCAAAAGAATTTAGAAAACAATTAAATGATAGAATTCAATCAGATGATGAATTTGCTAAGATTGAAGCATTGACTATAGCTCTGGCATTTAGACTTGCTAGAGCAGCAGATCCATCTGGCAGATTGTCGAATCAGGATATTCAACAACAGTTAGTGCGTCTAGGTGATATGCAAGATTTAAGAAAAGCTGCTTTGCAAAAAATTGATCTATTAATAGATGAAGTATCCCATAATCGTGAACGATTAAATATTGTTAGACAATTTGGAAAAGGGGACGGAAGTATAACACAAGAAAGTGCTATGTTAATTGACGCCGCTACATCTTATCACATACTAAAAACTTCTTTTGATTCTCAGAAGAATTTTAATCTGAAAGCAGAGAATATTCCATACGGTGATCTTAATCTTGAAAATTTTAATACCAAACCGACGGAGTATTTTTCACCAGAAGGAAATCCTATAGATATTTATATTCATAAAGATACATTTCAAATAATTTATGCAGATGCAGATGGTAATCGTTATAGACTAGACCAACTTGTAAAGAGAGATCCTAATATTAATACTGATAAAACTGTAAATAAAAATACTGATGAAACTGTAAATAAAAATACTGATGAAACTGAAAAACTCCCTTCTACTAATTTAAATACAATAGATGCTAATACAGATCAGTATGATATTAAAGTAGAGGGAGATAAATTTAGAGTTCTTAAAAAAGAAGATGGTACAGATTTAGGATTATATGAACACGTTGGCGAAGGAATATATGAAAAATTAGGGACAGGTGTATAAATGGAAAATCAAGAACAAATAAATAAAGTATCTTCACCTGCATTAAATCAAACTGAAAATCTTGATGCACCAGTAGTTGAAAAAGAAAAAGAATACACGCCTTTTATAAATACAAATTTTGAAGCGTATAAAAAGTTGTATCCAAAAAAATATGGAAATATGACAAAAGATCAATTTGTTGTTGCTATGGATAGACAAGCAAAAAATGAAAAAACAAAAGATCCAACGAACAATGATTATTCTGCTGTTTATGCTAGTAATGATGAAAACTCACCTACAGCAAACATACCACAGGTATATTTAAAAAAAGCTGTAACACAGGCTGTTAAACCAGTAAACCCTACAAAAGAGGAAATACTAGAAAATAAGAGTCCTGTAGTTATAAATATGGGGGGTGGTAAAAGTTTTGAAGTAACTGAAGACATGATCAATGCTATCAATACAGGTAATGATATAAATGCAATGATAGAAAAAAAGATAGATGAAACATTAGCAATAGCAGAAACATACCAATCAACAATACCAAAATTTGAAGATACATCTAAATTGCCAGTTGATGGGACATTTCAACATCTAACTATGCGAGATCAAAGGCAATTAGAAAACTATCAATTAAATAGACAAAATTTATTTGAGAAAATAAAAGATGATATAAAGGATCCTAAATTAATAGAATTGTTAATAAGTGATTACTCTACAGGTGAGTTTTACAGAGAAGTAGGTAGACAACTCATGGAGTTTCCTAGATTTGTAGGAAACATTCCAAACGGGCTTCAAATAATGGGAAAACACATATATCCAATTTTAAAAGGAGCACTCACTAACACAACAATAGCAGAAGAACTCGAAAAGATACAACCTTCTCTTGCAAAAGAAATGGCAGATCACCACGCTAATTATTTATATGGGTTTGCTCCTTTTAAATCAACATACGCAAGAGCTTTGAATGAAAAATTAAAAGAAAAATATATAAAGATACATGGTATAGAGGCTTATAATGATAGATATGCTCCTTTAATTGGAAAAGATAAAAGAGTAGATATACCTATGATATCAGAAGAACTCGGTAACAAATTATTAGATATAGGCTTTAAAGAACTACCTATAGAACAACAATTTGTTGCATTTCTTGTAGCTAACGGACTTTTTACAGCTCCTTTTGCAAAATTAAACGCAGTAAAAGGAATTAAACATTTAAAAATGGTAGATCTAGCTCGAAAAACCGATAAAAGTCTTGAATTGACAGATGATGTAACTGCATACAGAATATTAAAACAACGAAAACTCGATAAATTATCAAAATTTAGATTTGATAAATATACTGGTGATTGGTTATTAAAGATGTCAGAAAGGTTTAACATTCAAGGTGCAGTCGGCAACGCTAGTGTTACTAGACAGGTACAAAACACAAAAGAGAGACTAACTAAAGAAATAAACGAGTTAGAAAATAAATTAAGTACAGGCAGAAGAAGTAAAAAACTTAATTATGAAGACGAAATGGATATAGTGAAAAAGTTAAGAACGTTACGAACACAACGAAACAAAATTTATTTTCAATTTGGAGGTAATCCTTTTTATTTTGCTACCGCCGTAGATGAGGGAATAATTGCAATAGGACAGACCATCGGTTACAATTATATTTCGGATGCTCTAGAAGTAGAACCTGCAACAGGGGGTATGTTAGGAGCATTATCTTTTGCTATGTTGGGTAAATCTGCCGTGCAATACGGTGTAAATATAGGAGTAAAATTACCTTTAGCATTTGCTGATGCAGCTATAGGTACATTTAGAGATGACAAAAAGTTAGTTACTAAAATATTTACAACAGGGCTTGAAGCAGTAGATAATCTTGCCTCCATATTTACTTTCGGTGCAACTAGAGGGATGCTTGCTAATAGAGAATTTGAAGAAATTGATAATTATTTAATGAGAAAGAGGGGTAGCAAATTAACTAAAGATGAAAGAGAATCTATGATTGCTATGGATTCTTTAATTAAAAACCTACCTGAAGAACAAAGAGCAGCAGTATTTGAAGCTCTAAATAATTATCACAACACTAGATCTCGTATATTAAATCTATTTGAAGGTGAAGAAAGAGAAGAGATGGAAGATTTATTGAGAGTTAGTTTTGCAGCCGTAACAGGATTAGCACCTCTACAAGCAATAGAAGTTTCCGGTTTAAGTCAAGGTATGTCAGGTAAAACTTTACAAGAGGGTATAAACATACAAAAAGTTCAAGAAGCCCATTTAGAATACACAGAAAAAGTAATAGATAGAATACGTTTAAAAGTTAAAAATAGCACAGGCGTTGATACTAAAAATAAGAGTTATTTGGAAAATTATTTTAATAATATGTACGAAGTAGTGAATACTAATAAAATAAGAGTTCAACAAAATAAAAATGCTTATAAAGAAGCGGTTGATGAATATGAAAGGTATGTTTTATCACAAGTAGACGGAGATATGGATCCAAATTTTATTAGAAATATCACTGCTATGAAAATAGACTTAGATCCAAATGCAGGAGCAAATTTAAAAAAACGAATAGAAATTTTACAAGAATCAAAAATTAATTTTCTTAATGCAGTTAATAAAAAACATGATGAATTAAATAAAATAAAAGGAAGTTCTGAACATAGAGCTAGATTAAACACTCTAACAGAAAATATATATGAAGAACATGAATCTGCAAAATATGAAATAAAAAGATTAATTTATGCCAATGCTGCTAAAGATATTGGTGATGTTAAAATTAATTTAGTTCCATTCATAAAAAATTTAGTTGGTAGAAAAGACAAAATACTCGATGAGGGGGGTTTAAGAGCTTTTTTTAGTAAAGAAGGGGAATTTTTTAAACATTTTAGCACTAGAAACGCATTTAAAGCATTTGAAGATATGGCTATAAAAGGTTTTAGAAATAATGGTTTTGATTTAGATGAATTAAGAACATTAAAAGCTAGGTTTAGCACTAAAATTATAAAAGAGGGAGGAGTAGATAAAGCAAATGCTGAGTACATTTCAGATAATCCAACGTATTTAGAGATAGCTTTAAAATTATATGCTGATAGCAAAGGAAAAGGATTTAATCCATTTCAAGCGGGAGTATTTGAAGCGGAAGAATTTAGAAGAGCATTACAATACTCCGGAAAAAGATTTGAAAAATCTGATCTTAGTAGGGCTCAAAAATTTACAGAAGCAGCAGGAGATTTAGAAAATATACTCAATGGCGGTGATGCAGGTCAAATTTTAAAATTAGCTAAAAACGAATATAAAAAAGTATCTTTTGATCCTGTTAGACCGGGGTCAATAGGAGAAAAAATAGATAAAGCTATAACTGGCCCTGCATATTCTGATGGAAAAGGAAATAAAGTGAGTATAGGAGGACTTAAATTTCCATACAGAAGAAACTTACAACCTATTGATTGGCACAAAGATATAGCAGAAAATTTAGAACGGGCAATAGCAGGGGGACGTAATGCAGAGCGGGATCTTAAACGATCAGTAATAGAAACAGCACTATATTGGGCTGACGATATTGTTTTTGATCCTATTGAAAATACATATGTTCCTGTATTTAATACCTACACACCACTCGGAAGAGCAAAAGCATTGCTCGTTAAAAATACAGTTGAATCTAATTTTAAAGAACACTGGGGAGTTCTTCGTCAAGAAATTTTAACAAAAAATACAACAGGAAATCGAGTAGGCGGAGATATGAGTGATTTTAAAGTTGGAGAATATGATTTTAAAAGATTAAAAAAAATGGAAGAAATAAATCAATCTTCTGTTTTTACATTAAAAGAAATCACCGAAGAAGGAGGCAAGCCTGTAGATGCAAAATTATTAGATTTAGAAGAATTTTACGCCTTAGAAACCGATATCATAGAATTAACTAAAAAAAGTCCTAAATTACAAAAAGCCCATAAAAATTTTAAAGATTATGTAGTTAGAGTTGGGAAAAGTTCTGAGACTTTAGCAGAAGTTAATATACTCAATAGAGTAGAACAAGTAATTGAAGAAGCAACTAAAATTAGAAACCCTCAAGCATTTGTACAAGATTTTGTAATAGATGGAAGTGCAAAAAAAATAGAAATCTTGAAGGACGGGGTTATTCAAGCATTAATGAATCCTAGAACAGTTAGAGGTATACAGGGAAAAACACAGAGAGCTTTAACAGCAGGAGAGGCAGAAGAAGCATTTAAAGATCATATGAGTTATTTACTTTTTAACGGACTTATAGATACTGGAGATTATGCTCCGGCTAAAGTTGCTACACTAAAAGGGTTGAGTGAAGAAGGCGGACAAGATTTAACAAAGTTAGTTCTTGGGAGTCCTGAAAAAATAATTAATTTAATAGAAGAAGGGACTGAAACCAGAAAAATATTTGAAGAAATTTTTGATGAAGATGTGCTCGATGATATATTAGAACTATCAAATCTTGTGATGACAAACAGAGGTGTAGCTAGGATGTCATTTACTCCTGAAGGAAGAGTTAGACCTATATCATACAACGAAATTATAAGTAGAGCATTTAATATTGCTAGAGGTATGGTTAGTGTAAAGTATGTCGCAGCAGAATATGCTTTCCGTTTATTGCAAACAAATAAAATTAGTGTATTGACTTTAGCTGCCAAAGATACAGAAATGTCAAAATTTATGATAAAATTGTTGAGAGACAAAAAGAGTATTACAGCAGGTGAAATAGAAAACTTTTCGACAAAATTATTGGGTTTTGTTAGTAGAGAATGGGCCTTAAGTAATAGAGGTATAGATCAATTTATACCTCCTATAGTGTCAGAAGATGACATAATAAATGCAAATTTACAAGAAGAAAGTGATTAAAATGAAAACATACACGAACGGTCAACGACCAATAAAAATGTACGGCGGTGGGATGGCATCACCTAGACCACCTATGATGAGTGCAACCGAAAAACAGAGGGATAGACAACGAAGTAAGAATGTTGAACCTGCTATGGGTATGCCTCGTATGGCAGAGGGTGCAAGAATTAAATTTTCAAGCGGCAAAGCTAGAGGAGCTAGAGCATTTAGTATTGCTAGAGGTATGCTTAGTGAACCCCAAAAAGGTTTTCTCAGTCAACTAACAAAAAGTCAAGTAAAACAGGTTGAATCATTAATCAATCAGACAATAAAAGATAAGCCTTTTGCGTATGCGACACGAAGAAGTCAAGGTAAATTACTTGCAAACACCTTAAAAGAAATGATGGCAGATCCAAAAAATAAAAGATATTTGGAACAAAAGAAAGACGCTGGCGGTAGTGCAGGAGAACTCAAATAAATCTACGTGATTTATCGATCATTTCATCTGCTATCGAACGAAAGTATCGTAACATCGATGCTACAGAATGAGAACCCTCGTAATCCGGAAGATTTGTATTTATCTCCTTCTCAAATTCTTCTGGAGATACAGAGTCCCAGATAATCTCTACATTACCGTTTTGTAATAAGTTTGCTTCAAAGGAGAATAGTTTTGCTTTATGTACTTTCTTGGGCATGGTAAAATTTATTTTCCGCTAGTATGTCGTTTAATTCAGAGACTGGTAAGTTATAACAGTCTGCCTTAAATACAAACCCATTTGCCGGATCAAAATCCCCTCGCTTGTAACGTGTTGCCTTATTGTAAAAAATATCTTTATCAATCTTTCCTAATACCCAAGCTATTTTCAAGCTCGTTAAGATCCTAACGAAAACATACGAATCACAATCCTGTTTCGTACCATGTGCCGCCACACTACAATCATAGTGTGACATCGGTTTTGTATTGCAACGCTTCGTCTTTACGTCGATGCGTATGTTTCCATCAATCAAGTCGTAGTCTTTGGAGTTGACTTCTTTTGCATCTAGCAATTCAGCAACAATAACTTCTCCGAGTGCACCGACGACATTACTCATCCCGCCTGTAATACTCCCCTGTAAGATTCCTACCGAACTCGCCTTCCTCTTCGCTGATAAAAGATGGTCTTCTGTTATCTGTACCTCTATCATCACACAAACACAATCCAAATTAAAACAACTATAAATTCTATACTCATAATTATATATCCACTACTTCACACGCACCTGCAGTACACGCTAATTCCCGTGAACCCGTCGTGTGATCTTCCTTTTCAAAATCCGATAATTTATCCCAATCCAACGAAATATCCTTGAACCTCTCCTTTTCGATGCTATACTGTGCTTCATCAATCTCTTGGTATGGTGCTTGTTGATATGTGTGTTCGCTGAATGGGAGAAATGATACACCGGATGCGATATCAAAGTTATCATATACCCATGCTCCTACGTTCATCCATTCATGTTCCTTTACAGAAACAGTGATGGAAGGTTTATGTTCACACCAATGAATGGCGTATGTTTTCCATAGTTCTAATTGTTCGATAGCAGACATATCCGTACGCATCACAGCGTTCTTCGGAGACTCCATCGGAAATGAAAATACTGTTACATTTTCCGGTTTCATCATATCCGGTTCATTCGGTATGTTTGCTTGCTTCATCAAATCCGTCAACGGATCTTTGTTATCTCCACGCACGGTACGTATGTAGTATTGACTATGACGTGCGTGTATACCACTAGCGGCGTCCACCAGTTGTGATACAGTACCCGACGGCTTGACACAAGTGATTGCACTGCTCGTTCGGATTCCAAGCAAACGGGCATACGTAGAGTTCGTCTCTATTGCTTCGTCTCGCATTTCTTTTAGCCATCGCTTGCTGTCCGTATTCTTTGATAGTAGACCATGATCCATAATACCAGTTAAGGATACGCCTAATAATCGTTCTTCTTCCGTGTTTTGTTTCCATATTTTCCTCAAGTATTTAAAATCAGTTAGTGTTGATTGTAGAGTGCCCAAGATTGTTGCGACACGTACTTTGTGTTTTAAACTTTCTAGGGTATCATTCTCACGAACAACAACTTCAGATAAGTTACAGAATTGGTATGGACGTAGTATGATTTCAGAACATGGGTTTGTGCCCCACTCGTAACCTGTTTCACGTCGTCCATTACGTGCGGCTTGTTTATCTGCGGCTTCCCTATTAAACATACCTCGTTCACCGGACTTGGAATCATACAAGGCTAACCACTCTCGCATAAATGTCCCCATCTCCGGTTTAGATTTGTATGCTACAGAATTATTAGCGAGTGCTCTCTGTCCGTCATTTTCCCACCATTGTCCTGCTTTTGCATGACGCATCTGATCATCATTTAAGTTAGATAAAGATATCAACGCAGAACGGCGTACACCACCTACAACAACAACCTCACCAACTTTACACATGATATCGTGGCACTCTATCGGATAGAGTCTACGTCCAGTAGCTTTCTTAAATGTCTGTATGGTAAAATTAAATAGGTCAACTAGTGGTTGTGGCCCGGATGCACGTCCCCCCATCACCTTTAACTTTGCTCCTGCAGGACGAATCAGAGACATATCCCAAGAAGGTATCTGTCCGGCATAGAGTAATGCTACGAGTTCTCGATAAGCTTTTGCCCAACCAACTTTACTGTCAGCAACCTTTATCTCTATCGTAGATTTACTCATGTTATCACTAATTATGGGGAGCTTATCTACGTTTTCTCGTTCTACGGAAAAACCTACACCTGTTCCACACATTAAAATATACATACATTCATCAAATGCACGAGGACTATCTACTGGTATGTAACTACAATTATATCCACAGATATTATCTCGTTCTAAGGCTAATCCTGCCGTCATCATAGCTCGCATCGATGGCATAACTTCCAAACTTAAAATTGATTCTTTGATAGATGCCAAAGTAGGAACATCCATCTGATATCCGTGTTTCTTTTGTACATGAGAAACCATGTATTGTATATAACGTTCTACAGTTTCATCCCAGTCTTCTCTTCTAGCTTCATCATCTATCCAACGAGCATATCTCGATTTGTGTATGAATTGTTGATAAGAAGTTGGTAACATATTATTCATCACTATTTTTTTCCTCTCGAATTAATTGTTTTGTTTTTTGATCTATCTGTGGTTTAGGGTGTGTATCTTTTGGTAGAAAAACCAAAACAAACGAACCACAACTAGGGCAGGAAAGATTTGTTTCCATACAATACTCTTCATCTTCTCCCTCAATGTCGTGATCCCCACCCCAAATTAATTGGTGTCCACAATGCCAACAATTCACTTCTCATTTTTCCTCTCTATAATTTTTATTAATTTATTCAAGTACCATTGGGCTTTTTGGAGATCTTCCGTTCCGTTCTTGTATCGGTATCTCCAGACGTACTTGATGATGTTTCCTTGCAAGTAGTGTTCAAATCCATCACCCGTTGCCGCCTCGATTGCATCAATGCACTCGATACCTGCTTGATTGTAGTGTTTCGGGCTATTGACATTGTCTATCATTGTTTCTTTCCAAAGTCTACCTTAACTATATTGTCTTTAGGAGAAGGCAGATTAACATCCTCAGTAAATTTATTCAAGGATTTTTTTGCTTCTATCTCTAACTTTCCTGTATCGTACACAAAGTCGAGTTGATCTCGTACCAATGCTAGGATACCCTCTTGTATGATTTCGGCGGCATACTTACCACGTTCCACATCTTTTCCCATCGTGTCATATGCTGTGATACTAAACTCATCTAATCCTAGTGGTTCGAGTATAACATAATAACGACCCGGAAGTAATGTAAACTTTTCCATGTTCATCTTCAACTCTAAATTTTTATTAATTTGTTCTGTCATGTCTAATCCAATCTATCGGTATAAAACCTTCTGCCCATTTAAAATTATTTTTATTACACCAATCTCCATAAGTTGTTTTTCTTTTCTTATGGATTTTGTTGTTTGCACGTAAAAAAACAAAGCGTATATCCAAGTCCGGATGTTGATCTTGAACTAGCAACATCTTGACTCGGTCATCTTTGTCCAAGTAACCTTTTGCTTCTACATATATGTTTGTGATTGGAAGATAAAAATCAGGGGTATATACCCGTGTCTTAGGTATATATTCTATTTTATGATTTTCATATTCAAAGTCAACCTTATTCTCTTTTAATTTTCTAGCTATATTTAATTCAAATTCAGATCTATATCCACCGTAAGTTTTCATTGTTACTGCACCACCAATCCTACTCGATTCATACGTGCTATTAAGTATTCATGTAATTTAGGAGATCTCCGTTCTATGTTATTCAATTCATTTGATATAGGCAAAATAGGCACACATATATTTGCACCTACATTCTTTATATCACAGATATCACTAATTTCTCTCCGTAACGTCATTATGTCTCGTGCCTCTGTTTCACTCGATAAATGTCCATCTTCTGAAAAATTTTCACGTAGAGTCAAAGGTAGTCCTTTTTCATGTTGACGTAGATAAACGATACGTCTCTCACCACCTACACGGCTATAGGCATCAACATACACCACATATAACCCCTTATTTAAACGTATGAGTTCTTCACTATACGTGTTGACAAATACAAACGCCATACTACATCTCTTTTGTTTTTAATTTTTCATACCATACTTGCGGTGGATTCTTTGCTTTAGATGTTATCTTATCGTGTAGGATAGCTTTTGGCCAACAATGTTTTCTGTATCCACAGAAACTACATTCTTTACTCAAAACCTTGTTTCCTGTGCGTACCACTTCACCAGCTCGTCGGTATGTTTCCCAATCTAACGGAAACTTAACGAATTTTGCTTTTGGATTTGTTAGTATCTTAATCCGTGCTTTCGCATCTTTCAGGTATGTTTCCTTATCGTCTTGTTTCCAATCCGGCACTTCAACAAACAAGAGTTCACCACTCGATTTGTTCACTACAATCCAACCACCAAAAGGCAGACCCGTAGCTTCACCATACAAGTGCCCCTGCATGACATACCCAAATGGATCTTCTTGTGTTAGGGTTTCGTATCCCCCTCTATATTTATTTTTAAATGCCCAATCACTCGCTGATTTTATATCCCAAACTTTCTGCTGTCCCAGTTCATCTTCAAGTATCACATCAAGTGTACCCTTTATTACATTGTTATCTATCTTTAATTCTACTGACTTTTGTGCATCTACTATTTTTATACCTGCACCTTTTAAAACCATCATAACGATGGCTTCTGTTATATCCCCAAATAAAAATCTAAACAAGGCATTGTATTCCATGTCTTGAATTTTACCATCACGTTCTAACATCTGTTGACATAGAGGTCGTCCCAAACCGGACATACGTATTCGCCATCCTGTTTTCTCTCGCCCACTTAATTGCTTGTTTGCAGAATCTCTACAATCCCTAGCAAACTTTTCTAATAAAGATGGGGAGATGGTAACATCCCCCCTATTCGCTTTATTCAAGTAATCTTGAATTTTAAGCAGTGATAGCATTTTTAAATCTATCTGCCAATTCATCATCTGCTTGGTTACTATCTTGTAACTTCACATTTGATTTATATTGATACATAATATTATCATTATGTCCCTTAACGGTGTGTGCAAATGCACCCATCAATTCTTTAGTTTTATCCGTGATTTCTGAATCAGCATGAAACGTTGGTACAGGAACCCAGTAGTTTACACTACCACGCTTTCTCTTATCAGTAACTAAACGAATTACACACTTCTGCATAATTTTATTTTGCCTAGTTAGTCCGGCTATAAAATCACTAATTGGTTTAAAACTAGATCGCTTCGAGTAAAAAACCACAGGCTGTTCACTAGACTTATCAATCTTTACCTCTTCACCGTCTGCAGTTTTAAAATCTCCGTGTATCGTTCCATAAATTATTTGATTACAATTTACAGATCGAGAGTGAATTAGTTTTTCGTCTGTTTGACTTAGGCTCTCTTCTTCATCTCTCGATAACCTACCACACTTATTTGTGCCTGAATTATCCGGAAATTCCCCTTGTAAAGTTGGCTTTTGCACAGACTTACAAGAAAATTCTCCTAACTCAGAATCCCACAGACTATATTCAAACGTACGTAGGATAGGAGTGATATACACCGTATCTGCGTATAAACTTCTTCCATCCAAGTACATTCTCCAAGTACCACGTTTTAACTGAGCACCATCTTCATTTTCTTGATCGTAGTTGATGTTCAAACGAGGTAAACCTGTTTGTCCGGCTTTCGTACCTTGACCGGACGCTTCCATCAGTGCATCTGTATCATCACTGTTAAAAGCATCGACAATTTTGTCCATATCTTCCGATAAGTTCACTACTTCTGTATTTCCCATTCTTTAACTCCTTATAGTTCTACTGGGTTTAAATCGAGCCAATTTTGGCCGATCTTTAGTTCTATGCCAACTGGCATATCATAATCAATACCATAACGAGACATCGCTAACTTCGGTATGTCTCGCATGGTATCACTCAACAACCGGATACAATCTTCTTTCTCATTTGGATGAACATCCAATACAATAGAATCATGCACCGTATTGCAAATTAGGGACTCTAGTCCCATCTCGGACATCTTTCGATGTAACTCAATTAGTGCGAGGGGGAGCAAATCTGCTGTGGCAAATCCCTGTACAGGATAATTGCAAATTGCCGTGCGATTTGTCGCTGTCCCCCACGCTGTCCACCGAGCATCAGGAAAGGCAAACTGTCTGCCCGATGGTAGCTTGATCTGCTTGGTGCGAACTGCCTCTTTTTGCAATTCGTCGTGCCAATCAGAAACTCTCTTATACTTTGTTTTAAATGTGTTGTAGTATCTCTGTTGTGCATCTGTGCCGGATACACCACCATATAGTGGTTTAAACGTATGTGCCTTTGCCTCTTGACGAGAACACCCTATTATCTCTGCAGTATAACTATGCACATCTGTACCCTTTTTAACATCATCATAAACCTGTTTGTCTTTCGATAAAAATCCTGCAACTCTAAATTCTAGTTGGGAATAATCCCCCTCAAGTATACTACCACCCTCAAAACGACTTTCAATAACTTTCCGTATAGCGAATGTGGATCCTCTCGGCATATTTTGGAAATTCGGATTGCGAGACGAAAGTCGGCCCGTCGCAGTAACACACTGCATGAATTCAGGATGTATGAAACCATGTTCGTCAACATTATTTTCTATTCCCTCTATAAATGTACTCATGTAAGTTCGTAGAGCATTGTAACGAGTATATGCTTTTATAAAATCTTTTGCAACCCCTGTTACACTAGATACTCTAGATTCTAATGTAACCTTATCTGTCTTGAAACCTGCCGATGCTACATCTCCTGCATTTCTAGGTAAAAGTTTAAATCCGGCAACGGTGTTTTTTTGTCTATATATAACACCTGTTCCATCACAAGGCTTGCAGATACGCAATGCTTTACTCGGTGTACCGTCTTTTCGTACTGGTCTAACTCGTCCGTTTCCTAAACAACCTGCACAACATTCACCTTCAGTTTTATATACTACGTCTGTCCAATTCAGTATGATTTTCTTGAACTCTTCTTTCTTCAAACGTTTACGCATCTTCTGTTTAACTGTTGCACCACGTTTTTCCGTGCCCAAGTTAAATAGTTTTGCCCACATACCCTTATCTCTAACCTTACAAGAATATAAGAGCATCGAACGATCATCCGGACTCGCTAAATTAATCGGTGTATCTCCCATTGCATCTTTTGCTAATCGTTCTAGTAACACTTGTAGTTTGTCCATCTCTCGTTGATATTCATCTTTAATCTCTTGTAAGGTATCTAAATTAACTCTTAAACCATCATACTCCATCCTACTTAAAACTTTCGTCATGTCAAGTGAAAGTTTAAGTGTAGGTATTAATTCTTTTTCCATCAAATAAATCCTCAAATGTTGTGCCAAAGGCACTCAGTTGTTTTAGTGCCACTTCTTCTGTAGCAATAATATCAGCTCTTCCATATTCTTCAACAACTTCCCACGGTATATCGTAAAAAGTTTTTCCCTCTTTCAGATATGGTGTAACGAGGTCTTTCTCTTTTTTGGTAACACCATACTTATCTGCGAGACTAGCAAGTCCCAAAGGCCAACGTCTCGATTTCGATAGAATATATTCTGCAACCATCGTATCGTATATCTCCCCACTATATACCCAACCACAACTGCGTATCCAACCCAAATCAAACTTTATATTTTGACCGACACATACATCTGCTAATTTTAACGCATCTTTAAATATATCGAACGCATTGCTATGTGGCTCTCTATCTGCATGATGAAAACATAGGTATGTACATTCACTATTTAACCACTTAAATCCTAGAGATACTAGACGATTACCAAAATGTGGTGATGGATTTGATCCACCATTAGGTGTAGTCATGTGTGTTGTTTCTACATCAAACGTCAATACACGCATACTATTTATTTACCTCTTTAAAATTTTCTCCGTAACTCACAACACAAAAAGTCTTATATGTTGGGTGTGCCTCTACTATCGAGTATGTTTTTGTTTTGCTATTTACGAATATAGCTAGTTTTAGAGAAACTGGTTGTTCTTTTAAATCTTCCCCATCCCAAACTTTAGTCTCTTGCATAGCATAAAAACGAACTATCTCACTTCTTTCATCTAGTGCCATGAGTATCTCATCTTTACTTGCACACATAATAGGTTTATCTTGCCATATTGCAGAAGATGCAGACTTAAAAAATGCAATATAAATTAGTAGTGCAATAATTAGTAGCTTACCATAATCAAGATCAAAGGCCGTACCCTCACCAAATTTCTTTTCAAAATATTTTTTCATTTATCTTTCCTTTCATGTATAGTTATTTTACCTTTTAATTCAGGATTTCTATTTACGTAACAAGGCAAACAGAAAGCACCTCTACCCTCATGCTTCACAAAAGCACCCGTCTCTTTACAATCATCACAGTAGATAACATACCTATCATTCATATCAATAATAAAACCCCCTAGATATGTCTATCTGTGCATTGATCATTCCATGCCAACCATTCAACTTATTTTTCGATATACAAATATGTCGTACATCATTGGTCAACTCACTCGATCCTGTCTTTCCAATCCCTATAATAATGTCTGCTTCACCGGCTTTACCTGTTTTTGAATTATCCATCATTGCATAGTCAATGAATTGTCGATCATGTGCATCATTACTCGCTTGGCTAACTGCCCACAATAAAAGTTTATTTCGTTTTGCTATCTCTCTTGCCATTACATATGTTTCTTTTAGTCTTTCATCACCTCGATTATAATTTCCGTCTATCTTAAATTTATCTAGTTGATCACAGAACATTACATCAGGCTTATTTAATTTTGCGTACTCATCCACTTCTTCTACACTTGTACCTACAGAACTCATAATTGTCAAGTATGGTTGCATATGTTCTAGGTATAATGGTATGTACTTATCTCGATTGTTATTCAACTCCTCTTTTGTTACCTCAAAATATGATTGGATTAAACGCAACTTTATTTTTTTAGCCGGTTCTTCATTTGCCCAATATACAACCTTGTGCTTTTGTCGTATGTAACTCGACGCTAAAAAACAAGAAAATGTAGTCTTTCCGACTTCCGGACGTGCAAAGATAATACCTAGATTACCCCTATCACAACCTTCAACTTTTTCATTTATTAAATTTAACTCAAATTTAAAATCCGGATCTTTTGCTTGCTCATCTAATAATTCAGCTAAACCTTCTTCAACTACCTCGTACGTTGTTTTGTCAGAAATACGACCATCCTCTACGGCATCTATCAAACGACGTAACTCGCCGAACTCCTCACTATCACCAGTAAATATTTCGATTGCTTTCTCACCGATTATCCGTGCACGATCTCGCAACCAAAAGTTATTTAGCATATCCATGTGCAACTCAACATTGTTAGGATTGCCAGCTTCTAATTGTGAGATTGTTTCTTGTATCTTTTTCCTAGCACTATCCGGTATCGCCGGATTCCTATCGTTAAACAAAACACTCAACTCATTGACTTGAATGTCATTAGCATAGTTTGTGTGATAGAATGATAACGTATCAAATATATCTCGCATATCACGATCAAACATCTGTCTATCAAGTATGTTTTTTGCACGTTCAAAAAACTCGTTATTCAAACAAAATCCTAAAATTTGTTTATCGATTGACGTGGTATTGTATGAACTCATCTCGTTCTTGCCTTTCCATATTCTTTATATCTTTATGTAACACAACTAACTTTGTTGGAACATACTGTTTTAATTTTCGTACTATCTTTATTGCCTTATCTGTAGCATCTTTGTCAAGAGCCACAAAAACTTTTTTATACTTTTTTATTACATCTATATGTGTATCCAAAAGATTTGTGCCCATCAATGCTAATCCTGTGCATAAACCCCCAACACTACTAGCACTAGAACAATCTTCGACAACAAAGACACTAGATCTATCTCCTGCGACAAAAGGATATTTACTACTTCCATATCTTCTCCACTTTGGTTTACGTTGGTTGAGTGATCTACCACACGCATCTACAATTTGTGAATCATTCTTAACCAAGAATACCACTCGATTCTCTCTAAAATCATATCGTATGTCAACCTCGCCTGACATATACGAATCATATGCACCTACAGAACGAACGTACAATTCAGCATCTAAACTTCTAGATAGACTTACAAATGTCAACGGAACTTCAAAAATTTTATCCGTGCTTAACTTTTTTAGGTGCTTACGAAATGGTGAACCGGTATGTTTTCTAGATAGATTAATTCCAGTTTTTCCGGATACATTACAATCAGCATGAAAACAAAACCACAAACGTTGTAGTCCGTCATCTGTTACACTAAACGTATTTTTCTTTTGACATACCGGACAATCAGATCGGTATCTACCTAAATAGGGTATGTCTAATGTTTCCACATAACCTTTCAACCAATTTGGTGATTTCATAACTTGCCTTTCTCATAAATATTGTCAATCTAGTGTATCCAAAATATCCCTATGTTTTCGCCAAAACCAATTACCTATACTTGAAAATACACTGCCGACTTTTAAAAATGTCAATCCAGTGTAGTATATAAGTGTTTGTTTTTTCGTTCTTTTTTGTTTCATGTTTATTACCTTAACATATTTTTTTTAAAAATATATAAAAATTTTCTTGACAAGTGTTAATCATATGATTTACCATTCCATTTATAATATAATCTATTGGGGACACTATGAAGAAAAAAATTAATAGAATAAATCCGATAGCAAGAATATTAAGGACAGATAAAAGATTCTTATCTAAACAAGTACCGGATAAGAAAAAGGATAAAATAGAACGGCAAATAGATAGAGAGGCAAAACATGAAATCGTCGAAAGAAAGACCGATAGGTAAAGTTTGGGAGAGTGCTAAACTTTATTCTGTTAGTTTTAATGATACCAGATTACCAGTATCTGGTGGTCGACTTGCTTGGGCTAAAGTAGGTCGTAAAAATGTAAAGATTTGTATTCCCATTACAAATCGTAAATTTACTATAAAGAAAGCAGATTGGGATAGTTTAAACAAAGAAGAAAGGCAATTAGTTGAGGAGAAAGGCAATGAGTGAAAAAGTATTAAATAAAGTTAAAGAATGGTTACAAGATAACGTAAACAATGAAATTTCTACTAGAGATAGTCAAGCATTACTAGATTCCATTGAAGATTGGGAGATTGAAGATACTCCTAAAGAAAAAGTAGAGATGAATAGATTTACTACACTAAAAAAAATAAAAGAATTTTTACAACATGAAGTAGAAGATCACGGATATTTAAAGTACCAAGAGTGTTTTTCTCAAGATCAGTATGTTTCTTTAGGTCGCAATGAACTTGCAGAGGGGTTATTGGAATTGATATCTAAATGGGAGTATGAGAATGGATAGAGTAGAATTGTGTGAGGATGATTATGTCATTCTTAAAAATAATAAACCTATTGATCCGTTTCATGTCATATACCATAAAACTTCAGTAGATGAGGTTATGTGGGACAAAGGACTTAATGATGGTGAAAAATGGGTAAGAATGACAGAATTGCCGAATCATTTACAAAGTAAATATATCGAAGAAATAAAACGATTGGAGTATGAAAATGAATAGTGATGACGTGATAAAGAGTATGAAAAATACTATAACTAACCAAGCATTATTACTAGAGGAGATAATTAATCACTGTGATGATGAAGTTAAAGAAAATAAAAAGCATCATTGGAGTACTGTAGCAGACGGAGCTGATTTGCATGGAATGGGTATATGCAGAGGTCGTTTACTATTTGCAGAGAGTATTTTAACTAAAGTGGAAAATTGGAGAGGTAATGAAAATGAGTAAAGAAGAACAGCTAGAGCTATTTCCGGAATTAAAAAAATTAGGGGGTGGTATGGGTAAACAAAGGCAGATACCTAAATTTTTAAATGGTGAGCAGATGAAGAGTTTGCTAAAACATAATTGGACATTGCCGGATACTGAACAAGGTGTTTTTTGGTTTGGATTAGATTGGAAAGAGGATGGGCACGTCTTAAGCAATTTAATTAAGTGGGGATATATCCATGATGCTCTTGATTTTCATAAGAATCCAAAAGGATATAATTTTTTGTGTGTAGGATATGGAGTAGAAGAAGATGGTTAGACCAATGAAAATAGGTGAAAAAACTAAAACATACAGTTTGACAATACCGGTAGCTGATTACGATAAGTTATCAAAATTTGCTTATCAACATAGTGTAATAAATCGTGAACAAGTTAGTGTTGCCGATTTAATTAGGGGTGCAATAAAAGAATATATTATTGTTTATGAGGAGTTAGAGGATGAGTAAATATAATACGAATACTATACATGATTTGTTGTGTGATATGTATGATGTTCAACGTCAAGTTAAACAAGCAAATTTATATGATAAACCAAAAGACAATGATGGTAGTTGTATAACTGTTGGAGATTGTATTGAAAATGTTATTGATCGATTAAAAGAACTTAAAAAAGGAGAAAGGTAATGATTGTAAAAGAATTAATAAAAGAACTTTCTGATTATCCACAAGACACAAGAATAGATTTTATTCTTTTAGATAAGGAAGATTGGACAGACAACACAAGAGATACCTATTTAAGTGTCAAAGGAGTTGTAGGTAGTGGAGATGATGTTGAAAAATATATTGAATTAGGATTGGAGAATGAAGATGAGTAAATATTTATGTAGTGCTTATATATTTTATAAATGGAATGATGCAGACACTTTAGATAGTGTTTTGGATAAATGCCATGATGGTGAGGATACAATACATACTGAAGTATCTTTTTATGATGATAAGGTGGTTTTAAGAAAAACAGATTGTAAAATATTTGATGCTAAAAAACATACACTACAAATGTCTTATAAAAATTTTGCATACATGATGAATCAACAAGATTGGAATAAATCTTTATATGATTGGGAG
>CETN01022395.1_pt1 | contig 23847 bp, 8 predicted proteins | sample 531301 | NCBI WGS metagenome assembly CETN01 (sample SAMEA2622656, study PRJEB7988) | marine metagenome | isolation source: saline water (ENVO:00002010), including
CCCGTTAGTTCGTGATGCAGCAGTTATATGGGGGTTGATGCCCCCGTATATAAAAACCGATGGAGTCCCTAAGCTATAAACGACCCAAATCGACCTTTCAATATCATGATCTATAAATTTTTTTTTCGCTATATAAAATCAAGTGTGAAGGTTCGCAGAATGAAAAAAAATTTCGAAAATATTTTTTCGACCATAGAGATCGATCCTGTTACAGACCAGTATCATATTACAATCCCAGAGGAAATTATAAATGAATTTGACTGGTATGAAGATCTTGTGCTAAAATGGAATGTAGATAATGGTGATATTTTTATCACGGAAAAAAATACCGACTAATGTTGCAAATACTAAAAAATCCAAAAACTGAGAATTATCAAAATTTAAAAGAACATATTTTTAATGACCACTTCCCTTGGTTTTATCAGAAAACATCAACAATAGGTGTAGATAATATATTTGGACATACAAATCATTCTTTTTATAGTCATGTCATATTAAGTAGACCAGACAAAGGTAACAAATACAGTCAATTAAATTCAAGTATAAGTAAACTTGCCCTAGAAGCAATTAGTGAAATTCTTGAGTATAATAATAATGATATTAAATTCTTTTTTCTAAGAATGAGTGTAAATGCACTATATCCCACAATAGGAAATCAATTCAGTATTCCTCACAATGATCATAGTTTTCCTCATACAAATTTTATATGTTATCTAACTGATGATCATGGAGGAGGAGGTAGAACTTTTGTTGAAGGACATCAACCACATGAACCAGTAGAAGACGAATGTATTGTTTTTACTGGAGAACATTATTTGGAATTGCCAAAAAAAGGAAGACGAGTAAACATTGTTGCAACTTTGATTTCTTATTGAATATATTGACATCCACTATATAATATTGTATGATATGAAAGTAATTACAAAACATTATGGCAAAAGGATTTACAGTTAAAGCAAAAACTCCTACGACAAAGAAGAAAGAAGAATGGGATTATAATAAAGCAAAGGAAATGCTCAAGGGTAAGTCAGTTGTATTCTGTCTACCTGGAAGGGGAGTTTCATATACCTATCTAAAAGCATTTGTACAATTATGTTTTGATTTAGTACAATGTGGGGCAAGTATACAGATATCACAAGATTATTCATCAATGGTTAATTTTGCCCGATGCAAATGTCTTGGGGCAAATGTATTAAGAGGTCCTGATCAGTTACCATGGGATGGTAAATTAAACTATGATTATCAATTATGGATTGATTCCGATATCGTATTCACCTCAGAAAAATTCTTTCAATTAATATTAATGGATAAGGATATTGCAGGTGGATGGTATTGTACCGAAGATGGTAGAACTACATCTGTAGCACATTGGTTAGATGAGGATGATTTTCGTAGCAATGGTGGTGTGATGAATCATGAAACTCTCGAAAGTATATCCAAGCGTAAAAAACCATTCACAGTTGATTATACAGGTTTCGGATGGCTCCTTATCAAGAAGGGTGTATTTGAAAACGAAGGCATGAAGTATCCATGGTTTGCTCCAAAGATGCAGGTCTTTGAATCTGGAGAGGTACAGGACATGTGTGGGGAGGATGTCTCATTCTGCCTTGATGCAAAGGAAGCAGGTTTTGAGATCTGGTGTGACCCTCGTATTCGTGTTGGACATGAAAAGACAAGAGTTATTTAGAATACGAGTCGGAAATCGTATCCTTCACGATAATCTGACGGAAGATGAGTATCTGGATAGGATACAGACAATTGCCGAGGATTTTTATAAGGGCAAGATACCAAATGATGTATCAATTACAACTGAAATTTTATAGGAGTTAATTATGGCAACCAAATCGCTCGGTTTTACAAGTGGCGGTGTAAACACAAGACCAAAGAAAACATCTCAGGGTCGAGGAAAACATACAAAATATTCAAATACGGCTCGTAACTCGGCTCGTAAGAAGTACAGGGGGCAGGGAAGATGAATTGTTGGCACTGTGGAACGGAACTAATATGGGGTGGTGATAACTCCATGGATGAATATAATGATGGAGAAGAGTCAGAATACGACTTTGTAACCAATCTGTCTTGTCCAAAATGTAATGCCTACGTCGAAGTTTATCATCATCATACCTAATGTCTACACTAATTGCAAATCTACCCTCATATGAAGTATGGGTAAGAAAAGAATATTTAACCGACCATAAGAGTGGTCATGGTGAATTTGTCAAGGGAGTTTGGGTATCGGCAAAAAGTATACCTGGTCGGGCATTTTATTTCGAGACCTATCTACCAGAATATGCTGCAATGTTTGATAAATTGCCAATTTCTGCGTTTACAACCGATCCAGAGACACCAAAACCCGATATGACACTGCATAATCTTCAGTTTTGGAACTGTATGGACTATGGAGTCGTTGCCGTGCAGAAACAATTCATTGGAAGTATGCATTATGAGGTGATGACAAGGGATTTTGGCACTCAAACAGGCACTTATATCTGTACTTTAGACAATTATCATGAGAGTATAGACGCAATTGACTACTCAACAAGCGAACAACCTGCCGAACACAAATCTCATAACCTTCTTGAACTCGATAATGGGCAATTTTGTCTCTATCCAAACAACAGAATGAGAATTTATGATAACAGCATCACTCCAGAGGTGCCAAAAACACCAGATTTTAAGGTTTCAACAGTTTATTATCAGGTTGAGAACGGTCATGACCGTGATGGACTCGGATCAGAGGAAAATTATTTCTGGAAAACGGCAAAAGAGCGAAAAAGTAAAGAAGTTAAGGTCAATATTGAACCAGAATTAGGATAAAAAGTTAAAAATCGCCAAATAAGGCGATTTTTTTTGTGATTTTTTTATAAATAAAGAGTTAATACTGCAGATATAAATAAATCTAGCAAACTGTTTACTAAATTGAATGAAAACTAGGATATCTAGGTCATTTAAGGACATTAATTTATCATTTAAACCACATCCGATCACAAAAGACCTCCTAATTATCAAAGATGCGAATGCAATTAAAAGATCTGTAAGGAATTTAGTAGAGACTATTCCCAGAGAAAGGTTTTTTAACCCAAATCTTGGTACAGATATTCGTTCAAGTTTGTTTGATTTTTGTGATTTTGGTACTGCATCAATAATTGAGAGACAAATTGCCATAACTATTGAAAATTTTGAACCAAGAATTGATAATTTAGATGTTGAAGTGATTCCTCGACCAGATAATAATGAATTTGAGGTGAATATCTTTTTTGATATCATCGGACAACAGTTTCCTTCACAAGCATTTCAGTTCATATTAGAAGCCACACGATAATATGCCATTTACTAAATTTACAAACCTAGATTTCGATCAGATAAAGACCTCAATTAAGGATTATCTTCGTACAAACTCAGATTTTACCGATTTTGACTTTGAAGGATCTAATTTTTCTGTTTTAATTGATACTCTAGCGTATAATACATATATTACTGCATTTAACTCGAACATGGTTGTTAATGAGTCCTTTCTTGACTCAGCAACAGTTAGAGAAAATGTGGTTTCTCTAGCGAGAAATATTGGTTATGTTCCTCGATCTCGAACTGCAGCACAAGCAACCATATCCTTTGATATTAATGTTTTAAATACACAACAACTAGATATCAACTCATTACCCTCTACAGTGACCCTCAAGGCAGGTTTAGTTTGTATTGCGACAAATAATGCCATAACATTTACATTTTCAATTCCAGAGGATATTACTACTACAACAAATATTGCAGTATCATCAACTGGTGAAGTTGTAGGATATACAGCATCTTTCAATTCAATTAAAGTTTTTCAAGGAACATTTTTGAAAAAAACATTTACAGTTGATGGATCACTTGATCAAAGATTTATTTTAGATAATCCTTTCATAGATACATCTACAATTGTGGTGCGTGTAAGAGGTTCAAGTGAAAAGGGTAAGGGAACACTATTTACAAAGGTTGATAATATTTTAAATATAGATTCTACATCATCTACATTCTTAATTCAGGAAATTCAGGATGAAAAATATGAACTTTTATTTGGTGATGGTATTTTTGGTCGAAAACTTGAAAATGAATCAAAAATAGATGTAAGTTATATTGTTACAGATGGGAAAGATGGAAATGGACCTGGATCATTTACTTTTGCAGGAACTATAGAAGCAGGTGTTCCTACTTCTATTGTAGAATTATCAACCACACCATCAATAAATGTCATCTCAGGTGCCTCTAACGGAGGAGATATTGAATCAACCGACTCAATTAAATACTTTGCTCCTAGACTCTACTCATCACAGTATAGAGCAGTTACAGCAAGAGATTATGAGGCAATAATACAACAAATTTATCCAAATACTGAAAGTGTTTCTGTTGTTGGCGGGGAAGAGCTTGATCCACCACAATTTGGAACTGTATTTATCACTATAAAACCTCAAAATGGTGATTTTGTGTCAGATTTCGATAAAACTCAAATTCTATCAGATTTAAAAAATTACACATTAACAGGAATTAGTCAAAAAATAGTTGATCTTAAAATTCTTCATATTGAACTGGAATCGTCAATATATTTTAATTCATCAAAAGTGATAAATGTTGAAGATTTGAAAACAGATGTTATTAATGGTCTTACTACTTATTCAAAATCCACAGAAATCAATAAATTTGGCGGTAGATTTAAATATAGTAAAGTTCTAAGTGTAATTGACAATATTGAAGACTCGATAACATCAAACATAACTAGAATTCGAATTAGAAGAAATTTAAATGCTCTAGTCAATCAATTTGCTCAATATGAACTTTGTTTTGGCAATCAATTTAATGTTAAATCTGAAGGATTAAACATCAAGAGTACGGGATTTAAAATTTCTGGAGAAACTTCAACTGTTTTCCTAACAGACACTCCAAACTCTGATAAAAAGACAGGAGTGATCTCAATTGTAAAAAAAGATGTTGTAAATAATGAAAAAATAATTATTGTTGAAAATGCAGGAACGGTAGATTACATTAAAGGTGAAATAAATTTAACTACAATTAATATTACATCAACTGATAAACCAAATAATATAATTGAAGTTCAGGCATTCCCAGAATCTAATGATGTTATAGGTCTTCAAGATTTATACTTGAAATTTAACATTGAAAGTAGTCTCATAAATATGGTGAAGGACACAATTTCATCAGGAGATCAAATATCAGGTGTTGGTTTCAAAGTTACATCAAGTTATAACAATGGAAAATTAGTAAGAGGATAATATGATAAGTACAGGTATTGATAAAAGAATAAAAATTCAACAAATAATTGATAATCAACTTCCAGAGTTTATACTATCTGAAAATCCTAAAACTGCAGATTTTTTAAAACAATATTATATTTCTCAAGAGTTTACTGGTGGTTCAATTGATTTAGTTGATAATTTAGATCAATATTTAAAATTAGATAACTTAACACCAGAGGTTATTAAAGGTCATACAAATCTTTCAGTTGGTATTGGAACTGCAGATGACACCATAACAGTTACATCCACAAAAGGATTTCCGAATGAATATGGTCTCTTAAGGATTAATAGTGAAATTATAACATATACTGGAATTACTACAAACAGTTTTACTGGATGTAAGCGTGGATTTAGCGGAATCACTTCTTACAGAGATGCTAATAACCCATCAGAAATTGTTTTTTCATCTTCATCTGCAGAATCTCATGTTGAAAATACTAAAGTTGATAATTTAAGTTCTTTATTTTTACAAGAGTTTTATAAAAAGATAAAAAATACCTTTACACCTGGTTTAGAAAATACAGATTTTGTTTCAAACTTAGATGTAAATAATTTTATAAAAGAAGCTAGAACATTTTATGAATCTAAGGGAACTGAAGAATCTTTTAGAATTTTATTTAATATTTTATTTGGAGTTGAACCAAAAATAATTGATCTCGAAAAGTATCTAATTAAACCATCATCTGCAAAATACATAAGAAGGCAAAGAATAGTAGCAGAAAAGTTATCAGGAAATCCATTAAATTTAAAAGGTCAAACCATATTCAGATCAACAGATACATCTACAACTGCTGCTGTTTCTGAGGTGGAAGTATTATCTGGCATTTCTGGAATATCTACTTCTGTAAATTATTTTATTTTAGATTTATTTGTAGGATTCGATGATGAAGAATTCATAACAGGAACCTTTGATGTAACAGGTAAAACAAAAGTAATAGAAAATGTTAGTGGTGGATCAAGTATCATAACAGTTGATTCTACAGTTGGATTTGGAACAACAGGTACAATTATCTCTGGTCTCTCTACAAACATTACATATACTGATAAAACAATAAATCAATTTTTAAATTGTTCTGGAATTCATGATGATGGAATTAAATTAGGTGATGATGTTATAGAAAATGATAATATATTTGGATTTGAAAATGGAAATTTATTGAATAAATCTGAATTAAGAATAACTGGGGTTTTAAATGATTTTATTCCATCAGAAAATAATAGATTATCTTTAGATGGAGAAATAATAACAGTAAAAAGTATTGGTGAGATAATAAATAATCCAACCAATGATAAAAGTCAAAAAGAAATATTCGCTAATTCTTGGATTTATAATACATCATCAACCTATGATGTTAATGATGCCACTAATGGAAAAATAAGTTCATTAATATTAAAATCAAAAATAGATAAATCTAGTTTAAGAAAGGGTGATACAGTTCAAATTTTAGAGAAGCAAAATACTACATTTCCATTAGGGACAATAATTGCAACTTCAATAATACAAGATGTCGTAGAAAACCAAAATAAAATAACATTAGAGGATCAAATTGAATTTAGTAGTTCAAAAAGATATTCGGTTCGAAGAGTTATCAAAAAAGCAACAAGTATTGGAGCACCAATTGAATTTGGAAATAATATACTAACATCAGATGTGCAAAACATTTATAATGAATCTGATGAGAATATGTATGTGGCTAGTGGATCATTACCTTCACATGTAATTTCAAGAAATATTTCTGAAGTTTCTATTTCTTCAGTTATTGAAAATGAAACTATTCAAAATAAAAACCCATTAACAAAAAAATATTCAATAATTTCATTTGCTGAAGACTCAATACCCTTTGTAACAGGTGATAGGATATTTTATTCTCCTCAAATAAAGAATGATCCTTTAGTTGGGTTAGAAAGTGGTTTTTATTTTGTAGAAAAAGTTGTAAATGATGACAAAGATAATAATAAAATTAGATTGTATAGAGCACCAGCATTTATAGAAGCAAATGATTTTATTGAATTTGATGTTCCTGTTGACAAAACATCAAAACATACTTTTACATTAGCAAGTCAATATAATAAAAATATATCAACTCAAAAATTATTAAAAAAATATCCATTAAATGTCCAACAAAATTTAGGAAAGGATGTAGAAACAGTCAGTGGTTCTGTTGGTATGTTAATAAATGGAGTTGAAATACAAAATGGAAAATCAGAAGATGTAATTTTTCATGGTGAGGTAGAAAATTTTTCAGTAGTTGGTTTTGGAACTAATTATGATGTTGTAAATCCACCATTAATTCAAATTGAAAATGTATCATTAGGGTCAACTGAAGCACTTGTAAGTCCTGTTGTAACTGGTGATATAAGGGAAATTCAAGTTGATAAACAAGAATTTGATATTGAAGATGTATTATCAATAAAATTAGAGGGTGGTAATAGTGGAGAAGCAGTTCTTCAACCAGTTCTTAGAAAAAGAAATAGAGTTTTAGAATTTAGTGGTGTCACTACTTTTTTTGGTGGTGGAGTTGATACATTTTCAGAAACTATAACTTTTTTAAATCCACATAATTTAGTTAATGGACAAATATTAGTTTATGATAAAAATAATAATACTCCATTAGGAATAGGATCATTTCAGGGAAGTGATCTTACTGATACAGAAAGTTTAGTGGATGGTCAACAATATTGGCCAGAAGTCGTAGGTTTATCTACAATTAGACTTTATAGAAGTGAAAATGATTATATTAGTGGTGTTAATACAGTAGGATTTACCAATATCGCTAAAAGTGGAATTCATAAATTTAGAATAAAAGATGCAAAAAATACTTTATCAGATATACGAATTATAAAATCAGGAAAACCATACATTAATAGAAGAATATTTGCAAATTCAACTACTGGTATATCAACTCAAAAATCAACAATTACCTTTGAAAATCATGGATTTTTAAATGGAGAAATAATAGATTATCAACCATCAGTAGGATTAGGAACAACTACACCTCAAATTATATCTGGATTGTCTACAACAACAAAATATAAGGTTCTTAAAATTGATGATAATACCTTTAGGGTGTGTGATGTTGGTGTTAATGGAACAAATAATGTTAACTTTATTTCTAAAAAATATGTAGAGTTTAAAACAAAAGGAACAGGATATCAATTGTTCAAATACCCTGATATTAGTATTTCAATTGATGCAATATATTCCATGCCCAACTCTGATAAAATTAATCTAACACCTGTAATACAAGGTGAAATTACTGATGCTTTACTATATCAAAAAGGAACTGGATATGGAACAACAGATATCATAAATTATGAAAATAAACCAAATGTTATTGTTAAAAATGGAGTAACCAGATCTGGTAAAAATATTAAACCATCATTAAATCCCATAATATCAAATGGAAAAATTCTTGCTGTTAATATTCAAGATGGTGGTGATGAATATCATTCGACTCCAGATTTAACTGTAATTGGAAATGGTTTTGGTGCATCCTTAAGAGCAATTATTGATAGGGATGAGGAATCAAAAACATATTTAAAAATTATTGATGTTGTAATATTGAATGAAGGAATTGGATATGATTCTAATACAACATTTATTAGAGTAACTGAAAGAGGAAAAAACGTTGTATTCAACAGTTCTATTAAAAAATTAAATATAGTTGGTATTCAAACATTCTCACCATATGATAAAAAATATCAAAGTGAAGTGTTAGTATCAACTAATAATCAATTAAAATACTCCGTTGTTGGTTATTCTACTCAAGTTGGAGAGGATGAATTTGGTCAAATTTCAGGACAACACTCTCCTATAATTGGATGGGCATATGACGGTAATCCAATTTATGGTCCTTTTGGATACAGTGATCCTTTTGATAACTCTTCTACTATAAGAATATTAAACAGTGGATATATTTTAGATTCAAAGATAACTGATAGGAACAAATTATCATTTGAATTAGGATTTTTTGTTGAGGATTATGTATTTTCTCCATCAGCATCAACAGATTTAGATCGACATAACGGTAGATACTGTAAAACACCCGATTATCCTAATGGGGTCTATGCTTATTTTGCAAGTATTGATCCAATATCTGAAGAACCAGTATTTCCATTTTTTATAGGTAATACCTACAGATCAATTCCAAGTGTTGTAGATTCTCGTTCTGATATAACTCAATCTTTTGATTTTAATAATTCAAAATTAACTAGAAATACTTTTCCATATAAATTAAATGATTTATCAGCTGATAATAATTTTATTATTGAATCAAATGAAATAATACCTCAAACAACAAGAGTAACATCAGTTTCACAAGGATCTGTGGATAAACTTTTAATATTAAAATCTGGAGAAAATTATAAAGTAAATGATAATATTGTATTTGATAATAGCGATACTGAAGGGAGTGGGATAAGTGCCTTTGTAAGTAAAATTGATGGTAAAGAAATATCAAGTGTCGATACTAACTATGAATTACTTGAAAATGTTACTTTTGTACGAAAAGATGTAAATACTGTATCAATATTTGTACCTAATACTCATGATTTAGAAATTGGAAATAATCTAATAATATCTGGTTTAACTACAGATATTAAATCTGTAACAGGAACTCCCTTAATTGGTAGACATAGTATATCTGGAATACCAACTGAAAGCACAATTTTATACAAAGAAATGCCATCAAATTCAGTTGCTGGAGTTATAGCTGATATTTTTGTATATAAGACAAATATTATTTCAATAGGAAGTAGTATTGAAATTGGAACTGAAAAATTAACAGTTTTAAATAAATTTGATGATAGAAATATTTTAAGAGTAGAGAGAGGAATAAGTGGAACAGCACATACCCTATCAACAAAAGTTAATTTAATTCCTAGTTTCTTTGAAATACCATTTAATTCTGATTTCTTTAATTCTGAAATTGATGATATTGTGTATTTTAATCCTAGACAATCTGTAGGTATAGCAACAACAGTTGGAATAACATCATCAATAAGTGTATCAGTTGGTGACACTACAACTACGGTATCTGTTCCTGCTCAAAGTATATATTTACCAAATCATCCTTTTAAAACTGGACAACAAATTACTTTAAAAACTGATGGTAATAGTGCTATTGAAGTATCAAAAGATGGATCTAGTTCATCCAATCAAGCTTTTACGATTCCATTCATAGGATCAACTCAAACTTTATTTGCTATAAATAAATCTCCAAATTATATTGGAATAGTAACTCAAGTAGGTTTAATTACATCTACTAATGGATTATTCTTTAGATCAAATGGTGATGATTATTTTAAATATAGATTTGAATCCAATTTTAATAAAGTAACAGGAAGTGTTGAAAGAATAAATTCAAGAGTTAGTTTAACAACCGCACATGATTTATCCCTTAATGATATCGTTAGTTTGAATATAGATTCGGATAGAACTGTGGGTGTTGGAACTTCTAGTTCAGTTAAAGTTAAATATAATTCATTAATTGATAGCTTACTTATAAATCAAATTGATTTTACTTCCTCTGACATTAATACATCTGACAATACAATAACTTTAAATTCACATGAATTAAAAACAGGGGATAAGGTTTATTATGATGCAACTGGTGCTGTTGCTAGTGGTCTTACCACAGGAGCATATTATATCTATAAATTAGATAGTAATAGAATAAAATTATCAGAAACAATATATGATTCTAAACTCATACCACCAAATGTTGTAAATATATTATCAACTGGGGGATCAGATCACCAATTATCATTAATAGATCCACCAATTGAAGTTGTAAGAAACAATAATCTAAAATTTGATCTCTCAGATCCTTCACTAGCAGGATTTGATTTTAAAATATATCAAGATAAAGAGTTTAAAAATGATTTTGTCTCTACAGGAACTACAAATATAAACATAGTTTCTACATCAGGAACAATTGGTGTTACATCAACAGCATTTTTAACTATCAATTATTCTAATGATAATTTAGTAAATCTATTTTATAATGTAGAAAAATCAGGCTTTATAAGTACATCAGATTTTGATGTTGATAATTCTCTACAAATATCATATATTGATAGTAAATACAATGATGATTACAAAGTAATTGGAGTTGGAGAAACCTTCTTTGATATTCGATTAAACGAAAGACCTGAAATTTTAACATATAATCAAAATAATTCCAGTCAATTAAAATATTCTACTACATCAAAGACTGCAAGTGGGTCTGTAAATGATATTAAGTTAGTTTCTGGTGGTCTTGGATATATATCTATGCCAAAATTTGTTAGTATTGCCTCTACTCAAGGTATAAATGCTAAAATATTACCAGAATCTTCTAATAGCAATAAAATTAAAAATGTAGATATATTAAATGTTGGATTTGAATATCCATCAGATAAAACTTTACGTCCAATAGCTAATTTATGTCCTGTTATATCAACAAAAAATTCAAATAAAATTACGAAAATTATTGTTGATAACGGTGGAGAAAATTATTTAAGTGAACCTGAATTAGTAGTTCAAGATCTTGAAACAAAGGAAATTGTAAATAGTGGATTTTTAAAGGCAAATGTTAGTTCAGCATCACAGGCAATAACTTCTGTAGATATTGTTAGAACTCCTTTTGGTGTTGGTAACTGTAAAGTTTTTGCTAAAAATAATACAAGTGGAATACCTATTACAAACATCGCAGTTGGTGGTACAATTATAACAAATGATACTGTAGGTATAGTAACTGTAACTCTTTCTACTCCTATTTTAGGTTTTTCAAGTCCCCCATTTGAAGTGGGAGATAAAATTTTTGTAGAGAATGTAGAGAATGAATATGGAGATACTTTTAATTCTCCAAATAATAAATTTGAATTTTATCCAGTTACTAGAATAGTTGGTGGAATAAATCCTAATCCATTTAAATTAGAATTTAATATTAATGAATTAGTTTCAAATCCAGGATTAGCAAAAACTTTGCAAAATTTTGCATCTGTAATTAATTTTAAAAAATACCCACAATTTACAGTTAATACTGATCTATCAAAATTTATTATAGGTGAAAAAATAGTAGTATCCAGAGATAATTCTAATTTTATTGATGTAGATTTAACTTTAAATAAAGTATCAAATAATTATATAAAACTTTTAGGTACTTTTGATTTAAAACTTGAAGATAAGTTAAAAGGATCTTCTTCTGGAGCAATTGCTACTATAAACACGATATTTAAAAATAAAGGTGAATTTAAAGTTGATTTTTCATCTGAAAAATTACTTGGATGGTCTGATGATATTGGTAAATTAAATCAAGACTATCAAGTTATTCCTGATAACGATTATTATCAATCTCTATCTTACACCATTCAAAGTCCAATAGAATATGAAAAAATAGTAAGTCCTGTAAATAAATTAGTTCATACAACTGGACTTAAGAATTTTGCGGATGTAGGAATTACTTCTTCTGTTGGTGTCGGAACTGATGTATCTGTGGATTCATCGTCCATTATCAGAGATTTAACCTCTGAAAATAGAGTAGATGCTATTGATACTTTTGATTTAGCTCAAGATGTTGATATTTTATCAAATCCACTTAGATCAAAATTTATCACCCTTGAAAATAAGCGTCTTTCTAATTTCTTTGAGTGTTCTACGAATAGAGTTTTAATAATTGATAATATAACAGAATTATTTAAAGAAGCAAGTAATAATGTAGACACAAGTGGTAAATTAGATCTTACCAGTTCATTTGATAGATTTTTAATTCAAGCAAGAGCATTTGATATAACAGGGACTACAGATAATGTTCTTCAAACAACAGAATTGTTAACATCTGTAGATTTTATTAATTCCGATATAGTTACAATTCAAAAAGGATCTATAGAAGTTGAATCTAAGTTAGTTGATATTCTTGGAACTCAACTAGAAAATGGAAATTTTGCACTTCAATTTTCTCCTACAGATCTTTTTAATCTTGATTTAGAAATTAAAATTCTACAACAAACATTTTTACCAGGAACTGGAATAGGTAAAACCTCTATTGGGTTTGTTGATTTAGAGGGAAGAAACGTAAATGTTTCATCATCCACAACCTCCACTATTATATCATCTAATATTTCTGATATTGATTCATATTTTGCAACGATTGAAGTTAACGATACCTTTGTTAATGAAAAAAATATTATAGAACTTTATCTAACTCATGATGGCACACATTCATACTTATCAAATTATTCTTTAGAGACAAATACTAATTCTTCAATAGGAACATTTACTTCAAATCTTAACTCTAATATTTTATCTTTAAATTTTGAAAATGATAGACCTAATTCAATTTTAGTTAAATCAAAAATTGTTGGTTTTGGTAAAACAACATCTGGTATAGGTACATTTAGATTTAAAGAAGAAGATCAACCAGATGGTTCAGAAAATTCTGCAAGATTAGAATCTAATTTTGTGAGTATTGCTTCAACTGGTGTTATAGCAGGATTTACAACTTCAAAGGATACTACAGTTAAAAGTATAATAAGAGTATCAATAGGGGAAACGAGTGCTTTACATCAAATTTTAATGACTCATGATGGTAATAATACTTTCATAACACAATATCCATTTGTTTCAATAGGAGCAGACTCTGGAATTGGAACATTTTCATCTGAATATGATGGATTGAATCTTAATTTAAAATTCCACCCAGATTCTTCATTCATTGGAGTCGGTGATCTACAGATACAATCTTACAATGAAATTATTAATACAGATTTAGATTTAGTAAATACAACCCCAATTTTAAATTACGGTAAAACTAATGAATCCTTATCTCTTTTACAATATGATGCTTTGAATAGCAGTAGTTCAGATAATTTAAGTTTTCCTTTAAAAAATAACAATATCCCCATATTTTCCAAATTCTTTAATCCAGTAAGATCCGTTAATCTTTCTACAGGAGAATTTACTGTTACTAATAATTTTTTCAATAGAAATGAAAGATTAATTTATAAACCAGGTTCTTCAATAGAGGGTGTGGGAATATCATCACTGGTGATGTCAAACGGCAATCCTTTACCAAGTGAAGTATATGTAGTTTTACCTTCAGGCACGACTAACTCACCTATATTTCAATTATCAACAACTAAAGGAGGATCTCCTATTACATTTAATTCTTTTGGATCAGGAAATAGGCATCAGTTAACCATGTTCAAGAGAAATGAAAAAACTTTAATAACTCTTGATAATGTGATACAATCTCCAATAACATTTACCCCAATAACAACAACATTATCTGGAAATGTCAATGGTCAGGTATCAATATCAACTACAATATTATCTTTAGCAGGAATCTCATCAATAACTATTAAAGATTTATTAAAAATAGATGACGAAATAGTAAAAGTTAATAATGTCGGTTTTGGTACTACAAATGTAGGACCAATAACAAACACTGGAGTTCTAAACCTAGTAGATGTTACCAGATCTGTTGTTGGAACATCTGTATCAACTCATACAGACTCATCTACAGTTAGATTATTTAAAGGTGGATATAATATCGTTGATGAAAAAATATTTTTTACAGATCCACCCAGAGGGGCAGGTGTTACTGAAAAAGATGATTCTAATAGAGAAAGAGGAAGATCATCTTTTACTGGAAGAGTTTATTTACAACAAGATTATTCCTCAAATGCAGTTTTTGATGATGTTTCGACTGAATTTACAGGAATCGGTAAAACTTTTACAGTATCAATATCAGGAGTGAACACAACTGGTCTTACTACAGGAAGTAGTTTTGTTACCTTAAATGGAATATTCCAACCTCCAACGACACTTAAAAATCCAGATAATAATTATGAGTTCATAGAATCTGTAGGAATAACAAGTTTTGTATTTAGTGGAATATCATCATCTGACGGAACTCAAATCGTCAGTGATTTTGATGTTAATCAAAATCAATTACCAAGATCTGGGCAGATTATATCAATTGGATACACTGGTGGATTGGGATTTGCTCCTCTAGCTGGTGCTGCTGTTACTGCAGTTATTAATTCTTCAGGTGAAATTACTGCAGTTGGTGTAGGTACTAGAGATTTTCATGGATCTGGATATCGTCCAGAATTAAGTGAAACTGGTAATGGTATTATTAGCATTGGTGTTACTGATAGTGTTGGATCTGGTGCTGTAATTACAGCAACTGTTGGTATTGGTGGAACTTTAATTTTTTCTGTTGTTGATAGTGGTTCTAATTATACAAATCCAATAATAACAGCACCCTCACCTACATATGAAAATTTACCTGTAATTGGAGTCTCTAGAATTGGTTTGGGTACCACTACTGATACTGGAACTGGTTTACTTTTAAATATAGATGTTGGAGGTAGTAACACAACTGGCATTGGATCTACTTTATTTGAAGTTAAATCATTTGATATTGTGAGAACTGGATATGGGTTTAGAAAAGGTGATGTATTTAAACCCGTAGGATTAATAACTGATAAATCATTATCCTCGCCATTAAGTGAAGTTGAATTTACTGTAAATGAAGTATTTACTGATAGTTTCTGTTCTTGGAATGTGGGAGAATTTGATTATATTGATTCAATTAAAAATCTTCAAGATGGGGTTAGAACTAGATTCCCTCTTAATTTCAAGGGAGAATTGGTTTCATTTGAATCTAAACCAAGTTCAAATATTGATATGCAGGCCCTTATATTGATATTTGTGAATGGTGTAGTTCAAAATCCTGGAGAATCTTATATATTTGATGGTGGGACATCTTTCCAATTTACAGAACCACCCGATCAAAGTGATAATATTGTTATATTTTTCTATAAAGGAAAAAATGATGTTGATGTGACTTTTGTAGATGCTGAAGAATCAATAAAGGTTGGAGATGAAATACAACTACTAAAAAATAGTAATATTTCTAACGAAGATCAAAAGAGAAGGGTTATAGCAGGTATAGTAACATCAGACTTAATTGAAACTAATTTATATTTTGAAGAAGGTATTAATTCTCAAGTATCAAAACCATTGAGATGGATAAAACAAAAAACTGATAAGTTTATTAATGGTGAGTTAGTAACTAAGGTAAGACCTTTAATAGAACCCTTAATATTCCCAGAATCCAAGATAATTAAAGATTTCTCAACAAGTGACCAAGATTTTTATCTTGATAGTATTGGACTTGGAACTGATTCTTCTACCACACAGTTCTTTTATGAAGATCCAAATGAAATAGGTGTATTAATTATGGATGAGTCGATAACACCAAGGGAAGCTGATTTATCTGCTGTAATTTCTGTTGGAGGAACAGTACAATCCATAACAGTTAATGATGGTGGTGAAGGATATGTGGGAACAACAACATCAATTTCAGTTGGTGTGCCAACTACAGGTATCAACACACATGTTGCCACAGCGACAGGCAATATAACAGGTGGTGCCATAACTTCAGTTACAATTATAAATTCAGGAATTGGATATACTACTTCCTCTGTTCCAAATGTGATAGCACCTGTTCCAACAACTCCACATGAACTCATAACTGGTTTTACAGGATCAAGTGGTTTTAGTGGTATAATTACAGCAATAAATGTATTGAGTAGTTCTACCATAAAATTCTTCTTAGAGAAAGAATCTGGCACATTCACTGGATTGTCAAATGGAGATCCAATTTACATATTTGATACTGCTGTTGGAGCAGGTGTTACCTCTGTTGTGACAGCAACAGGTGCTCCTGTAGGAATTGGAACATCATTCTTTGATAATATATACTTGATTAGTTCTTATAGCACTACATCAAATACTGCAGAATTTATTGCAGGTATAAAAACAGATACTTCCTTAGTAGGTATTTCAACTAGTGGTATATCTGGTAGGTTCTCTTGGGGTAAATTAACTGGTGGTAATAGAAATCCAGTAGCAGCAGATCGAATATCGGTCACTGTTTCTGGAAAAACTATAAACTCTGGTTTATCAACTTTTCCAACTATACAGAGAAGAAATTCTGGTATAAGAAACACTGGTGCATTGCTCGATAAGAGTAGACCAGATTAAAGACAACTAAACATAGTATAAATATAAGAAAAAAACTATAGAATATAAAAAATGTCGGCAATTGTAACAGATCAATTTAGAATTAATAATGCAGGTAATTTTTTAGGGGATGTAAGTAATACCACAAATTCGTATTATGTTTTTGTCGGATTATCAAACCCCTCTGTTAATGGAGTGCCAAATGCGTTTGGTAGAAATGAAAGTGATGCAAAATGGAATGATGAAACCACTAGAAAAAAACCTGTAGATAGTATTAATTACTTAAATCATGTTAGGGATACTATGATTTTTGGTAAAAAAATCACACCTGATAATATTAGAAGGGTTGTAAGAAAGATAAATTGGGTTAAAGATACTACTTATGACATGTATCGACATGATTATAGTTCAGATAATCAAGCACCTAATGGACAAACATCAAGGTTATATGATTCTAATTTTTATGTAATTAACAAAGATTTTAATGTTTATATTTGTATTGATAATGGATCATCTGGCATAAACACAACAGGTAATGCATCTTTAAATGAACCAACATTAACTGGATTAGAACCATTTAGAGCAACTGGTACTACAGATGATGGATATCTTTGGAAATACTTATTTACAGTTCCACCAAGTGATATAATAAAATTTGACGCTACAGAATTCATACCATTACCTAATGATTGGGCATCATCAACTGAAACTAATATTACTAATATAAGAGATAATGGGAATTCTGATATTAATAATAATCAAATTAAAAAAGTATTTATTGAAGATGGTGGAACTGGGTATAAAAATTCTGGTGGTGATGGTATTGAGGTTAAAATTGTAGGTGATGGTTCTGGAGGAAGAGCAATAGTTCAAGTTGATACAAGCACCAAGATTAGTGATGTACAAGTATCAGTTGGAGGAAAAGGGTACACTTACGGAATGCTTGATCTAACGGATATACAACCATCTTCTCCTAATGCAAAATTAATTCCTATTATACCACCATCAAAAGGACATGGATCTGATATTTACAAGGAATTAGGTGCAGATAGAGTTTTAATTTATGCTAGATTTGATGATTCCACAAAAGATTTTCCAATAGATACCAAATTTGCTCAAATAGGTATTGTTAAAAATCCAACTGCCATAGGTTCAACTGAAATATACAACCAAACTCAGTATTCATCAATTAAATCTTTATATCTAGATACATTTCCATCTGCTTCTGATATTAAAATTGGAGATATAATTGAACAAGATGTTAAGGTTGTAGGAACTAGTAATACTATTGGAAAGGCAAAAGCTTATGTAACTTCTTTTGATCTTATATCAGAGGATTCAAATAATAAAATAGCAGTGCTTAAATATTATCAAGATAGATCATTGTATTTTAATTCTGGCACAGGAGATCAACAAGATACAATTGGCATTAATAGTATCTCAGGCGGTGCTAATGGTCAAATATATGATTTTTCTGATCAGGGTGCAATAACTGGAACTGATGGCACTAGCACTTATACTCTTGGTATTAACACTTCATTTAGTGGCATCACAACAAATCCAACAGGAACTAAGATTATTGATTTAGGAGTGGAATTTAAAAATGGTATAGCACAATCTGAGATAAATAATCAGTCGGGTGATATTATCTACCTAGATAATAGGCAGTTGATCACTAGAGATAGTAGGCAAAAAGAAGACATTAAAGTTATCCTGGAATTCTAAAACATGTCACAGAAAACAAATTTAAATATAAGTCCTTATTATGATGATTTTAATGAAGACAATAATTTTTACAAGGTTCTATTTAAACCAGGTAGACCCGTTCAAGCTAGAGAGTTAACCACTCTTCAATCAATACTTCAAAACCAAATTAAATCCTTTGGTAATCATGTATTCAAGGAAGGATCAATGGTTCTTCCTGGTGGTGTATCATATGATAATGAATATCACTCAGTAAAATTAGAATCAGAACACTTAGGTCTTCCAATATCACTTTATCTTGATGAATTAAAAGGTAAAAAACTAAAAGGTCAAAATTCAGGTATAGAAATTTTAGTTAATGATTGTAAAACACCAAGTGATTCAACTGATATTACAAGCACCACAATTTTCATAAAATATTTAACAGGAAATACTGATAATTTAATAGCAAGTTTGGAAGATGGTGAACCCCTAATAACTTTAGAAAATATAACTTATGGAAATACCACAATCTCTGTAGGTGAAAGTGTAGCGACATTGGTGTCTACAAACGCCTCAGCTGTGGGTAGTGCCGTAAAGATGAATGAAGGTGTATATTTTGTTAGAGGAACCTTCATAAGTGTTCCTACAAGCACTATAGTGTTAGATCCATATACAAATAATCCATCATATAGAGTTGGATTGAGTATTTTAGAATCAATTGTATCATCTAATGATGATTCTTCTCTGTTTGATAATGCGAAAGGATTTTCAAATTTTGCAGCACCTGGTGCCGACAGATTAAAAATTACAGCAACTCTATCAAAAAAATCTCTAACAGATACTAATGATATTGATTTTATAGAATTAGTTAAATTAAGAGAGGGTGAACTTAAAAAATTACAGGATTTTTCTGTTTATAATGAATTAGAAAAATATCTTGCTGCTAGAACATTTGAGGAATCTGGAAATTACTCTTTGGATAATTTTGAGGTAAAAGTTGCAGATTCTCTAGACACTGGACTTGCAAACGGAGGAGTATTCAAATCTAATGAAATAACTGAGCAAGGTAATACTCCATCGGATGATTTGGGTTGTATTGAAATAAGTTCTGGAAAAGCATATGTAAAGGGTTTTAGAATTAATCAACCTGGAACAACAATTATAGATTTTGATAAACCTAGAGATAAAGCAAATATTTCTAGTGCTTTAGTTCCTTTTGATATGGGAACTATATTAAGAGTTAATAATGTATCTGGAACACCTGTTATAGGAACTGAAAACGCATTAAATACTGTTTCTCTTCGTTCTAGAAGAACAGCTGACACAGGTCAATTTGAGATAGGAAAGGCAAGAGTATATTCATTTGGATTGAGAAATACTCCATATGAAGATAATTCAAGTCAATGGAATCTGCATTTATTTGATGTTCAAACATATACATTTTTAACATTAAATACTGCACTTTCTGTATCAAAGAGTGTTTTTGTCAGAGGTGCTAGTAGCGGTGCCACAGGATTCGTTAATCAGGCATTTACATCTGCAACTGAAATAGTTTTATCTCAAACATCTGGTGCCTTTATTCCAAACGAAAAGTTATTGATTGATACTAAAAATGGAGAGGAATTTAGATCTATTACAAGTGTAAGGGCATATACTATACAAGATATTAAATCAGTCTTTCAATCAAGTCAAATAACTGGGTTTACCGTTGATTTTAGTGCTGATACCTTATTGGAAAAAACAAGAATACCATCTTTACCAGAATCTAATACATGTGTTTTAAACGGAAGTACATTAGTTTCTCCAGGTAATGCTTTTACTGGAATAAAAACAGATTCTATTATTCAATATCAAGTATCGGGACAAAGTGATGTTACTTTTAATAGAGTAAGTGATATCAGTGGTGATTTAAAAACTCTAACTTTAACAGATCCAGGAACAGTTACTGGAGTGAATGTAGGTGCGATAGCTAATACAACTACTTCGGTATCTATAGGAGCTCCAGTTGTCGTTGATAAAGAAAATACTGGATTATATGCTAAATTAACCGATCAAAATATATGTGAAGTTAACTTATCAAATTCTACGCTAACAATTTCAGCACAATCAGGTTCTCTTCCTATAAGTGGTACTAATTCAGTGGAGGAAACAATTACTAACTTAGGAATAAGTAGTTCTTTCTACACTAATTTTGATACTCAAAGATATTCTTTAGTTTATGATGACGGAACAGTGGAAACCTTGACAAGAGATCAATTTAGTTTGGTAGATGGTGGATCTAAGGTACAATTTAGTGGATTGAGTAAAAATAGTGGAAATGGGGTTTTAAATGTTACAGTAGAAAAACAAGGAATTGTAAATAAATCAAAGCAATTTACAAGAAGTAATAAATTTATTGTTAATAAAACAAAAAACGAAGCATCTGTTGATACAAATGGATTAACACTTAATACCTTTTATGGGTTGAGAATAGAGGATAGAGAAATATCATTAAATGTGCCTGATGTTGTCAACATTGTATCTATTTTAGAATCTCAAGATGAGAATGACCCTACCCTTGATAAGTTAACAACAGTTTCTGGTTTATCTTTAAACACAAACACTGTTGTTGGGGAAAAAATAATTGGGGATGATAGTGGAGCAGTTGCACAATTAGTTACTAGAGTAGATGGTGAAAATGTTGAGATTGCATATTTTACAGATAATCAATTTGTTTTAGGTGAATTAATAAGATTTGAAGAGTCAAACATTGAAACTACAGTTCAGGCAATTACTCTTGGAAATAATACAAATATTACTGAAAAATATTCGTTAGATAAAGGACAAAGAGAACAATATTATGATTATTCAAGGATTGTTAGAAAACCAACTCTTAGTGCTCCATCAAGAAGACTTTTAGTAATTTTTAATTCTTATGTTGTCTCATCCGCAGATACGGGTGATGCATTTACAGTTAATTCTTATGATCAGGATAGATTTACAAGTGATATACCAATTTTAGCAAATAATTTAAGAGCTACAGATACTCTTGATTTTAGACCTAGAGTAACAACCAGTGTAAACACAACAGAATCACCGTTTGCATTTACCACTAGAACTTTCTCAGGTAGTTCGAATAATTTTGTAGTTGCTCCAGAGGGTGACTCTAGATTAGGTTATAGTTATTTCTTACCTAGAATTGATAAGTTAATTTTATCTAGTGGAAAAGATTATGAGGGTAATTTTGCAGTTCTCAAAGGTGTATCTTCATTAAATCCAAAACCACCAGCATTAATTGATGGTGCAATGCATATTGCTACAATTAATCTTCCAGCATATCTTTATAATTCAAATGATGCTGAAATTAGATTAATTGATAATAGAAGATATACCATGAGGGATATTGGAAAATTAGAAGATAGAATAGAAAATTTAGAAATAATAACAAGTTTAAGTTTATTGGAGGTGGACACAAAAACTTTACAAATTAAAGATGCAACTGGTGATAGATTTAAATCTGGATTTTTTGTAGATGATTTTAAAGATAACCAGAGACTTGATTTAGATAATCAAGATACTAAAGTTAGTATTGACTCTGTAAATGAAGAAATGATTTCGCCAATAGATTTCTTTGCTATAAAACCATTATTGGGTGTAGACGAAAGTATTGACATAAATACCGCTGATTTTTCACAAAATTTGCCATTATTAGATCCAAATGTCCAAAAAACAGGAGATTTTATAACTTTAAAATATGATGAAGTAAAATCTGATATTGGTAATCCACAAGCAAGTAGAGTTGAAAATGTTAATCCTTATGAAGTTATTGTTCGTATAGGTAGAATAAATTTAAATCCCTCAGAGGATAATTGGACAAGAACAGAAGAAGTTGATGGTGGAATTAGAAGAGTTATTGGAGATACTGCAGGAACATCTGTTGAGAGAATTTTATCATCAACTACATCCGATCCATTCATAAGATCTAGAAATGTAGGATTTAGTGCCTTTTCTCTTACTCCTGGTGTTAGACATTATCCATTCTTTGAAGGGAGGAGTGGAATTGATATCGTCCCTAAATTGTTAGAAATTTCCATGGTTTCTGGAACATTTACTACAAGTGAAACTGTTATTGGAACATTTGGTCAAGGAAATCAATTAATTTCATTTAGATTGGCACAACCAAATCATAAAACAGGAACTTATAATGATCCCACTACGGTATTCCAAAGCAATCCATATGATACAACATTGAATTTAGGATCCTTTTACACAGAATCTTCAGTTATATTAAATGTAGATATTGCTTCATTATGTCAAGATGCTCAAGGTCAGTTCTTTGGTAGAGTTCGAAAAGATCTAAGATTAGTTGGTCAAACAAGCGGGGCAATCGCAACCATTACTGATGTAAGATTAATACCAGATACATTTGGTTCAGTATATGGAGCATTCTTCTTTAGAAATCCAAATACTTCTCCCCCACCACCTTTAAGATTTACAAATGGAACTAAAACATTTAGATTAACATCAAGTGTTAATAACGCCAATCCATTACCTGGAGATGAAGGTATTGGTATAACTCGTGGGGATGCAAGGTATGTAACAAATGGAATAATTGAAACCTTTACACTAACAACAGTGGTTCGTCGTTTACCACCACCACCTCCACCAGTTGTTAATCCAATTGATCCACTAGCACAGTCATTCACTGTGGATGAAACAGGAATGTTCCTATCATCATTAGATTTATTCTTTGCTGCTAAAGACGATAATGTGCCAGTAACAATTCAAATAAGAAATGTTGAACTAGGAACTCCAACAAGTCAATTAGTTACTGATTATGCTGAAGTTGTTTTAGACCCTACTGAATTAGATTCA
>CETN01078217.1_pt1 | contig 23734 bp, 10 predicted proteins | sample 531301 | NCBI WGS metagenome assembly CETN01 (sample SAMEA2622656, study PRJEB7988) | marine metagenome | isolation source: saline water (ENVO:00002010), including
GCTCCAGTTCAAACTAATCTATCACTTACGTTTCAAGAAACAGAGTTTATCACAAGTAAAGATGCTGTTGATGATAGATATGAAAGTGCGATAAGTCAAAACATAGCAAGACAAGCACAAACACTTAGTTTACAAGAACAAGCGGATGCATTTGCTCCACAAAGTGCAGCACAAGCGCTTGAAAGAGTAAGACAGGGTAGAGGTTTTTAATGGCAAATTATTTTAGAAACATACCAAACGTTCAATATGACATAAACGGAACTGAACCAAATCAGTTTACGACTGTTACGAACATAATGAAACGTGTTCGTTTCAAACCTTCTGTCATAGAGAACATCACTGATTATTATCCTTACTATGTCAAAGAAGGTGAACGACCAGACATTGTGTCTTTTCAAAAATACGGAACAGTTGCGTATGCGTATTTGATTCTTCTCTTGAATAATATTGTTGATCCTTTGTTTGACTGGCCTCTTCCGTCAAGACAGTTTGAAAATTACATCATCGAACAATATGGTAGTATTGCAACCGCACAGGCGACAAATAAGTATTACTATCAGATAGTTCGTGCAGAGGTTGCAAGGACAGGAACAAGTGAAAGAGTGCCAGAGTATAAAATCATAGTAGATCAAACAACTTACAATTCACTTGATGCTTCTGTGAGGTCTGCACAAAACGTTTACGACTATGAGGTTGAATTGAATGACAACAAAAGAAATATCAATATCATAAATCCAGATTTCATACAAGACATAGATTATGAAGTAAAGAAAACACTTTTATCATAATTGATTGATCATGGCAGAAACCAACGTTGATTCCAAAGCAAAAAGTCCAGATTATGCAGCTCCTAATTTTGATGGAGATTTTCGTCTTCTTGAATTATCTCTTCATTCACCAAATAATGTTGATGTAGTGCAACTTAACTCTTCATCTGTATTTCAACAGATGGAGATTTTTGAGGACTTATTTTCAAACGTTCTACGTGGAACTTTGACAATTCTTGATTCTCAAGGACTTGCAGAGTTGTTTCCGTTTATTGGCGAGGAAACACTTATCATGACGTTCTTCACTCCAGGCGGTGAAGGGACATCCCTTGAACAAAACAGAACATCACAAACTAGTATCGAGGAAACATCTCGACAACGTTTCAAGGTTTATGACATTGTAGAAGCTGGTACAAAGGAACGAACAAAAATCTATAAACTATTTTTTGTAAGTGAAGAGTATGTTTTCAACATGAAGAAGAAAGTCAGTAAAGGATATAAGGGTAGAGAATATTCCTTCATCGTTGAAGATTTGATGAAAAAGATTAATGAAAACGTCAAAGAGGATTTTCGTAAAAAGGTTTTCATAGAAAAAACTTTGTCAATGCAAAATGTGATTGTACCAAACTGGACTCCATTTCAAGCAATTAACTTTTGCGCTTCACGTTCTTTATCATCAGACATTGAACCTACTGAACAAAAAGATACAACTGCACCGCCTCCACCAAGACCAGTTGGTTCTTTGTTTGTCTTCTATGAAAAATTAGGAGCAGGATTTTTCTACGAATCCATAGAAAGTTTGATTGTCAAACAGAAAATGGCTGGTGACTTACCACTTTATCAATATGCACCAAAACTCGCAGAGAGTAAAAGTGGAGAACTAGCAGTAGGGTTTTTTCACGTAGAACAATTTGAGGTAGACACATCTTTTAAGACACTTGAGAACTTGGGTTATGGTTTGTTCGCTTCAAAATTGATTGCATATGATCCACTTCGCATGAAATATGATACTATCAAATATGATTATTATCAAAAGAAAAGTAATCAATCAATAAAGGTTGACGATGATACTGGTGTGGAAGAAATAAAAGAAGAACCAGAAAATTTGACAGATGATTCTAATAGGGTGTTTGGTGACTTCATAGCAACAGATATAAATCCTATAGACAAAAAACCTAATAAGTTAATAAGTTCAGAATCAGAATTTTTAGGTTCAAACGACACAAGTATAAAGTTATCAACCACTACTAAAAATCATGGTGAGTTGTTTTTACCATCTGCAAATGGTTCTTCAATAGGTGTTAAGAGTGACACGTTTAAAGATCCTGAATCAAAACAAAACAATGTTGAAAACTGGTTATTACAAAGAGAAGCTCAGGTTCAAGAGTTTGGTAGTATAGTTGTTAAATTTACTGTGCCTGGTAATACGTCAAAACACGTAGGGGATTTAATTCGTTTTGAAATGCCGACAAGTATTCCAGAAGACGACCCAAATATTAATTCATTAGAAATAGGACATCAACTTTACAGTGGCAATTACTTGATATCAAAAATAAGACACGTTATTACAGTTGATAGTTATGATATGGATATGGAGATTATTAAGAATTCATTTGCAAAAAGAATCGGTGGACAGATAACAGAGGTTCAAAATGCAAACTGAATATTTTCAAGGTAAAGACGGATATATTTGGTGGCATGGAGTCGTAGAGGACCGCAAAGATCCACTCTTTCTTGGTCGTTGTCGTGTTCGTATTTTAGGGTGGCACACCGAAAACAAATCAGAATTACCAACAAGTATGTTACCATGGGCTCAGGTTTTGATGCCTATCACTTCTGCAAGTCAAACTGGTGTAGGTCATGCACCAGTTGGACCTGTGGAGGGAACGTGGGTCATGGGGTTTTATCGTGATGGAGAACTCGCACAAGAACCTGTGATGATTGGGACACTTCCAGGCATTCCAGAAAGATTTGCAAGACAAAATACTGGTTTCTATGATTCCAGATTAGACACACCAAGTGTAAACAAAAATGCTGTTACCACATCTGGTGATGCTAAAATAACAGGGACCAAACTTAATTTACAATCATTTCCTTATCCACCAAAATCAGTTGAATACAAGGCAGGACAGGAAGCGATTGTCACTCCCTACACTCATGATGAACGTATTGCACTTCAATCTAAATCTCTGTATCCAAGAGAAGTCAATAGACCAACGACTCCAATTTATGCAAGAGGTAAAGAAGATTCAACGACAAAAGTTATTGAAGGAACTGGAACCACTAATAAAACGGATACTAAATCAGTTTCTTCTGGTGTGTCTTCAATCATTGCAAATAAAAATCGAAATTTGTTGTCTCAAACATTGACGATTTCATTTACACCAAATGAAGTAATAACTAAAACTACGATAAACAATGCAAAATATTTCGATGATACTGATTCATTTTCAGCGACAAATGACATTAAGGATATAAATCAACCACCTTCTGCATATGATGCTGAATACCCATTTAATCATGTTTATGAATCAGAGAGTGGACATCTTTTAGAGGTTGATGATACTCCTTCCAAAGAGAGATTGCATTGGTATCATCGTTCTGGTTCTTTTACTGAATTTTCACCAGCTGGAAATCGTATAGACAGAACAGTAAGTCATCGTTACAACATGACCACTGGAAATCAAGAAACAATTATTCAAGGTGATGAAATTAAAGGTGTTGCACAAGATGGATTTTTAGATGTTGGTGGTAAATTGACCATGGCTTCTGGTAAAGACATGAAGTTGATTTCTGAGTCAGGAAATGTTATTGTGGATGCACCTACTTTGAATACCATTATATCTGGAAAAAATGTTCTCGTTGCTGCAACTGATACACTTGTTTTAAAAGGTGGAACTAAAGTTATTCGTGATGATGACTCTGCTGTTGATGTAGTAAAGGGTGATTATCAAATGCAAGCACAAGGAGGATATGAAGTAAATTCTGGTAAAATATCATTGGGTTCTTTGGGTGCAACAAGTATTTCTTCTTTTGGTCCTTTGACTCAAGTGGTCACTGGAAATTCTGAAGAAACAATTGCGAACTCTGACATCATTTTTGGAAACTTAAATGCAAAGTTAATTAAGGCATTATTAGGTAAAATAGTTTTAGAATGTACGGAACCATTTGCTACAGGTGGTATAGATTTAAATATGGGTCCATTTGGCACAATTGCATCTATTAAAATGTTACCAGGCGGATTAATAACAGTGACTTCATCCCTTGGAACTGTAAATGTTACTGGAACATCGGGAGTATCTATGACATCCGCTGGTCCTGCATCTGTAGTCGGAACAGCTGCAACATCAGTAGGATCAAGTGGAACTGCTTTGACATCGGTAAACGGAGCATTTATCACAGTCGGTGGTTCAAGTTCTCCTGCATTACTTGCAAAAGATTTTTTAAAACTATTCGCAGAACATAATCATCCAAGTTCAGTTGGACCAACTGGACCATTATCTCCACAATTTGCGAGTAAATTAATTCAAACAATGTCAAAGAAAGTATTTTTATCATAGGAAAATATGCCCTTAATACTACCAACATTGCAAGCAGATTTGATCAATATATACGAGAAGGGTCCAACAGGAAATCCATCACCACAACTTGTGGGAGTTCAAACTGCACAAGCATATAATACTTATTGTTCTACGATTATGAATATGGGAGGGGGTGCGTTTTCTGGAATGCCTGGTGTTAGTGCATTAGGTTCTGAGTTAGGAAATATTTTATCTGCCGTGAGTCCAGCTGGTGCATTGACCGCACAGAAAATGGCAAAAGCATTCAACGATTGTCTGTCAACTTTACTATCAGTTTTTCAGACGACAATCGTAACAGCGCCTGGTTTTGCAGCTTTGATTCCAGAATTGATTGACCTTTTTAGTTCACCAAAACCATCTTCAACACTTTTTGCGACAAAGTTTGGAACAGCGTTAAATAACTTTACAAGTTCTGCAATCATTATTGGAGTGGTTCCTGGCACTCCACCAGTTCCTTTTTCTGGACCACCAAGTTAACTGAGAAAAAATGGATATAGAAGAGAAAAAAATACAAGTCCAAGAAGACATTGCAAGACAACCAGCAAATGTTGTTTTTGCTCGTATTGACATTGTAAATGAAATTCAACTTGCAGATTTAATGAAAGCAGAGTTTACTCCTTTTTTTCGACAAGCTGCAAATACTTCTCATTCAAATACTGATACTTTACACGCAGTTTGTGTCAATCTTGCAAAACAACGAGCACTTTTACAAGGTGCGCTTGCAAGTGACGTAATATTCTTCAACATACATTCGACTACAAACAATTCAAATGTATTACCATACACAACAAATAGTGACCTGACATTTCCAACTCTCGAAGATGCATCCTTTAGTAATAAGACATCATTGCCATTTACAGTATTGCACGATCTAAACGCAGATGGTGGAACTGTTACACTTTCGTCAACTTCAAATGCAAATACTTCTATTACAAATGATGAGGGTGAACCAGTTAAGTTTTTTACTGACTTCTCAAAATATTTTTTGACTCGTAGTCGTGCAAATGGAGAGTTGATTACAATTGACGAAAACAATGCTCCATACACAACTCCAACAGTTGCAGAACCATTTGTGCCTGCAAACACAATTAATGGAGAGACATTTGTAGGCACTGCATCTGATCCCACGGCTAATTCAGATGTAAGACATGAATTTTCTTTGACTGTAAACACAACAGCAGTAGGATTCGCTGGTGCAAATAATGATATCACAGAAAACAAATTTCAAGGAAATACTTTTGTTACTTTAGCACTTTCAAATGCAACTGGTACTTTTTCAGTCGATCAAACAATAACAGATTTTGATGGTAATACTGCAACTATCAAAATTGCATCCAACACAACATCAGTTCTACTAGAATCGGGAGATGTAAAAGGGACGTTCCAATCGGGTGAAATACTTACTGATGGAAGCACCAATGCATCGATATCAACTATAGAAACTGCAAATACTTCCGCTTCACTCACTTTAACAGGAAACACGTTTTTAACAGGTTCTAATACAAGTTTAGAACTTGGTTTCACAGTTGCAAATACCATCACACTTGATGAAAATACTGTAGTAAGAACAGGATCAAAAGTTGTCGTAACTGCAAATAATCACGGAGTTTCGCCTGGTGAATATATCGTACTTAAAGGTGCAACTGATGATTTTAGCGAGTTCAATGACACATTCATTGTTCAAGACGTAACACAGAATACTCTATCTTTTACCACGACAAATGCAATATCTGCAACACCAACTGGTGATTTTAGTATAGTTAAAAATGTTGTATTTGGAAGAACCAGTAATGCATCTGCAGCAATAACATCAAGAACAGTAAACGCAAGTGCAAATATTGTTTTTCAATCTGATGATTTAAGTGCAGGATTTCCGATAGGAAACACGATCACAAGTCCAACGGCAAGTGGAGTGATTGACAGTAGAACAATCGGTGGTGCTTGGTATCAAGTAAAGACAAATGAAGTAAAAACATACTTTGCGGCTTCTGACTCTGGAACTTGGGATTTTGATGCAGCAAACAATCCACAAGGTATTGAATCGTCTGCAAACACTGGTGAGTTTTGGTTAAAGAACAATGAGATGGTAAGAATCAATCAACTCGTAGCAGGAACGAATGCAGGAACATCAACTGAAACTGTACCAAAGATGGTTTTAGATATTTCACTTGCAACATCATCTGATAAGTCAGGAGGATATGACTCTACGATTGATACACAAGTGCCTGGAGTGTATTTTGCATATCCTCTTAAAACTTACGAGGATCAAGTTCACGATGGAGTAACAACTTTGGAGGCATTTGATAATTTTGCAAATGTTGTCATTGCACCAGAAGGATTGGATATAAACTTTAATTGGAAACCCCTTGCAAATAGTTCTGGTGTTGCGACTAACTCAACTCATATCAACGCAGATGGTTCAGTTACAAACTCTTCTTTTAACCCAGAAGAAGTTACGACACTGAATAAAACAAACTTTGAGGCACATCTTGCAAATTATACAACATCTACTACAAATGATGTGTTTCTTTCTGCCGATCCAAGTGTAAAGTCAAGTGGTGCAAAAGATGGAACAAATCAATTTCTTAGTGTAAATGCAAATCCTTTTTTTCCTGCTGTAAATGGAACACATAAAAGAGCAAAAGTAACAACTGGTCCAAGTGGAACAGGCACTACAGTATTTGAAGCGAATACCGCAAATGACTTAACAGGAACTCAGCCTGGTGGATTAACTGCAAATGACATTTATGCCGGAGCATTTACAGAAGTTCAATCTGGTGCTACTTTACCTTCAGGAAATAATAGATATCGTATTTGGAATGATATAAAATGGAGTTATGGCACGAATCCACACGGAACTGGTGCATCAGAAACAAGAGCATATAATACACCAAGTAATGATGCATTTTTAGAAGTTTATGATGGTGAGATAGATACTGAATTAGCCGCTGTTCAATCACAAGCGACTGTTACCGCAGGGTCGATGAGCACTTCTACAGAGGATAGAGATTTACCAGAAAGTGATCAAGCATTAACTATATCAGCAGGAACTTATACTGTTTCTTCAGTCAGTGGTGGTATGTTTGTACGAACAGTGCATACAGTAGCGGCTAGTGGTACTGGTTTTTCTGATACTGCTGGAAGTCCAACTAATCATGTCAATGTTTATAATAGAGTTCAATTTCTGATCAACAAAATCAAATCAACTAACATAGGTGGAACTTCTGGTAACTTTACTGTAAATGATATGGAGACAAATTTTGGACTATTGTATCAACTATTGAAGGACTTAGAAGCATCACATGGTAAAGATTATGAAGATCCAGTAGAACCAAGTACATCTGGATATGCAATTGGTCAAAGTGACGCTAGTTTTAAACAAGAAACTGAAGATATCAAAACATCGATGGATAATTTGATATCGGCTCATAACACACAATTTGCTAGTATAACCACTCACGATTTTTCATTTAGTGGGACAGCGGATAATTCATATACAATACCAACAAGTTATGTCACGACACTCAATGCTTTTCTTGATTCAGGGACAGGTGAATTGCCATCGTATCGAAACGTAATCAAACGAAGAATAACAGAAATATCAAATCGTATAGGATACGTAAATAGTAAAGACGTTGCAGGAGGTGGAACAACATCAAGTCCTGCAAAATCTGTCTCTGGTACAAATCAAGGTTTTCAAGGATATTCATTTAATAATGGGAACGGATATGCAAACACAATTTATTCACACGCAAACTTTCTTGCAGGAAAGAAGATAAAACTATTTGAGAAAATCATTACTGCAATAAATGATGTTCAATCACTTTATGATCAAGTAAAATCAAAAAGATCGGAGTATTTTGAGTTCAACCAGTAAGAAAGAAGATACAACAGATTGGCAAAAATGGGGTGATGGAGTAACAAATCCAGACCTCAAGAAATATATTGAATTATTAATTCAGTATAATAATCAAACCAAAGAAATTTTAGAGGACACAAAAGAGTGGCTACTTACGAATGGGAATCGGTCACGCTAGGACAAAACGCAGAGATTCAAAAAATTGTCTCCGCTGCTGCTCAAGCGTCATCTCTTCTTAATACAAATATAGGACTTGCAAAAACTGGTTTACAACTCGCACAGGCATTTCTTCTTGGTGTTTTAAGTCCAAAAATTCTTATTCTAAACGCAATCGCAGATGAAATTGATAATTTTGTCGCTGATTTTCGTAACACTGGTTTTTTTATCTTAGAGGTCACTCCCACAGGAAAAGAGTTAATTCCAAAAGATGCAGATGGAAATCCAATTGCATTACTTGTAAGTAGTGTTGGGGTTGCAAGTAGTTATGCATTATCTGCATCAGTTGGTCAAACAGCAGAATTTTTACAATGGACTGTGAACACACTTGGAATTGAAAACTATGAAGTAACTGGTGCTCCCAATGAATTTTATAGTGTAAATGTAGGAAAAGCTCTTCCATTATCTGCAAGAACAGAAAATGCAAATGATGATACTCTTGCAACAAAAGACCCTTTATTTGGAATCTATAAGTTTACTCCTTCACAAGTAATCGCACAAACAATAGCTGCGATGGATGACCAATTAGATGAAAGAAGACCTATTTTTTCTTCAAGTGCAGAGGTTGGTGCAATTATGATTATTGTTGCATATAAAGATTTGTCTGTTAATTTACCAAACATAAAAACCGCTGTTAACGCATTAGTTTCTTTTTTTGGTGGAGAAAATGGATTATTCACGAAAGGATTTCAAAAAGCAGCAAACATTATTGGATCAATAGATGATGCTGTAAATGGAATAAATGATATTGACGTTACTCTAACAGTAGAACAGATAAGTGGTGTTCTTGGAACAGATGATGATGATGTTGCTGAAGAAGATAGAAATTTTGTTGATTCTTTTGAAGTAAATGATTTTGTTGTCGGACCAAGAGTAAAATTTGGTGCAAGAGCAATTGGGTATGTCAAGAAAGCCTCAGATCCAGAAACTCCAAACACAAATGAAATTTATCAAAAACAAGAGTTAGTGATAACTCCTGCATCTCGATTAGACAAAATAGCATTTGAAAGTTTGGGTGCTGGTGCGACATTGCAATTGGGTCATTATGAAAAGAAACAAAGAACTTATATTGATGAGAACACAGGAAAACCAATAACAGGTCAGGATTATAATAATTATAAACTTTTAGAAGAGTTATCTAATGATCCTGTTAATATTCAAGATGAAGATGCCTTAGGTGAATCACAAGAAGCGGTTACTAAAGTAGAGAGAAAAGAAGGTGACCCATTTTTTACGAAAGTGAAAACTGAGGACGTAACACAAAATTATAATAATAAATTACTCAAGAAAACAGTCGTTGGTAAGATAGAAACTCCTAAGACACAAAAAGCACCACCACCAAATTTCAAGGCTGCAAAATTAGAAGATTTGATCGGAGATTTTAGTACCTTCTATAGTGCAATCGCTACACTTACTGGTACTTTAAGAAATATTGCTGGTAATTCTTCAACTGAACTGGATAAATTTATTAAATATCTTGATTCAAAGATAGAGGAACTTGATGAATTGAATGATTCCTTGCAGAAGATATTGAAATTATTTACAGATGGAATACCAAAGGGCGGTGTTTATGTTCTCACAGTTCCACCAACTGTAGGAGGAAATGATCTTATAAAATCTGCATTAAGTAGTGCATCTAATAGACCACCAGATGATTTAGATTTTGCAGTTGGATTCTTTATGATGGGTGGTGGTCCAAGTATGAAAGTTCTCAATGGTCTGCTCAATTCTGTTTGAGTATAATAAATAATAATACTATGTCTATATCAACAAGAACATACAAAGACCTTGCATTTTCGATGTTTTCAAATCCAATGAACGGAGACATCGGAAAATCAACTGGTGCAACAGCTGTTAAACGTGCAATCGTTGGAATACTCAAGACGAACTTCAATGAAAGAGTATTTCAACCAGAGTTTGGTTCTAATATACGAGCATTATTATTTGAACCAATGAATCCAATCACAGAACAACGCATGAAAACAGAGGTTGAAGAAGCAGTGAAGAGACACGAACCAAGGGCTCAAGTAATTGGTGTAACTGTAGAAGCACAAGAGGATCAGAATCGTTACATGGTCAAGGTTCTTTTCAATCTTTCATCAGAAGCAGAACCACAAGAATTAGAAACCTATTTTGAACGAGTATAATGGCAGAAATCACGAAACTTAATATTACAGAATTAGATTTTGATGCTATTAAAGGCAATTTAAAAGATTACTTTGCATCTCAAAGTGAATTTTCTGACCATGACTTTGAAGGGTCTGCAATTTCAGTGATGTTAGATGTTTTATCTTACAATACCTACTACAATGGTTATTATATCAATATGCTTGCAAGTGAGGCATTTCTTGATTCTGCACAGTTAAGAGATTCAGTTGTCGCAAAAGCCTCGATGTTGGGTTATACACCAAGGTCTTCAAGAGGTGCAAAAGCAAATGTTGCGATTACAGTAACACCAGGCGATTCTCCTGCGACCATCACTATTGACAAGAACACACAATTTACCTCAACTGTCAATGGAACATCATACATCTTCTGCACATCAAACTCTCATACAATCACACCAGCAAATGGAGTTTACACTGCATCGGGAGTGGAGTTAACACAAGGAGTACCAGTAACATTTAGATACACAGCGAATACTGCAAACACAGAACAAAAATTTCTACTTCCAAACGAAAATACAGATACGGACACTTTAACAGTTACAATACAAGAATCGGCGACTGATACAAACACAGCAGTTTATACATTAGCGACAGATATAACAACAGTTAACTCCACTTCTAACGTCTATTTCTTATCTGAAGACACAAGTGGTCAGTTTGAGGTTGAGTTTGGAGATGGTGTTTTGGGAAGAAAACCAATCACAGGTAATATCATACTTCTTTCTGGTCTTGTGACAGAGGGTGCAGATGTAAATGGTGCAAATACATTTTCTGCATCTGGCACAGTGGGTGGATACTCTACAGTTTCGGTTGCAACATCAAATGCAGCTGCTGGTGGATTGAACAGAGAGACAGTCGAAAGTATTAAGTTCAATGCACCAAAAACTTTCGAGACACAAAATCGTGCAGTTACAACTGATGACTATAAGTCAATTGTAGAAAGAGAGGTTTCTGGACTCGACAGTGTTTCAGTTTGGGGTGGACAAGACAATGAAACTCCAGCATTTGGAAAAGTTTTTATTTCCGCAAAACCGGCGGGTGCAACATCTCTTTCAACTTCTCAGATCGCATTGATTAAATCAGCAGTTTCAAGTTACAATGTAATGTCAATTACACCAGAGGTTGTGGACCCAGACATCATAGATTTGATTATGAGTGTGACTGTAAAGTACGACTCACGATTAACAACACTTTCTTCAGGTGCCATTGCAGAGAAAGTGGTAACCACAATAAACGATTACAAAGATCAAAATTTACTCAAGTTTGGTTCTATTTTTAGATATTCAACATTGTCAACACGAATTGATAATACTGATACATCGATTGTTAATAACTTAACGACAATTACTGCAAAGAAGGGCATAGTTCCTTCAACAACCGCAAACAATACTTATACTATAAGTTTTAACAATCCAATTTTTAGTGAATCGACAACTTACGAAGGTGCAGTAGTATCATCTGCATTTTCTTTTACTGATGCAGCTGGTAACACTTACAATTCTGCTTTTTTTGATGATGTAAACGGAACTATGAGGATTTACTATCTGTCTGGTTCAACAAAAGTTCTACTTTCAAACAATGCAGGAACAGTAACTTATTCCAATGGTCACATTTCATTGTCATCATTTAGACCAAACTCATTTACTGGTTCAGAACTTGAGTTTACGATTAAACCATCGGTAAATGATTTGATACCAATAAGAAACCAGTTATTTGATATTGCAAATACAAATATTACTGTCACAATGCAAGATGATGCTGGAACAGGAACAACTGTAACATCCACAAGTGCAACTGGTACTGTTTCGTCAACCACAACTGGAACCACATCTGGTACATTGAGTACAACCTACTGATAGAGAATCATGTCTGCAAAAGTCACTGCAAAAGCTGTTTCACAAGTATCGGAACAACTTCCCTCTTTTATAGGTGAGGATTTTCCTCTCTACGAAAAATTTGTCAAAAACTATTTTGAGTTTCTTGAGACAATTGTTGTTCCATATGAAATTGTAACAGGTTATGAAAATGCATTTACTTTTACAGTAGGTGAAACAGTAACAGGTCAAACATCTGGTGCAACTGCTGTCGTAAAAGGAACGGGTGCTAACTCTGGTCTGAATAAACTTTTCTTAGAACCTACGAATACACTTGACTTTGCAGCTGAGGAAACTATAATTGGTAGTACTTCTTCTGCATATGGAAGTGTTACATCTGTTACACGAAATCCTGTCAACGCATTAAAACTCTTCACTACGTTAATAGACCCATCACAAACCTCTGATGGTGTTCTTGAGTTCTTCAAGAAAGAGTTTTATCCAAATATTCGTCAATCATCCACAACTGACCTAAGAAAGTTTATACAACACCTAAAAGATTTTTATCGGTCAAAGGGAAGTGAGAATTCTTTTAGAACATTGTTTCGTATTCTTTACGGACAGGAAAACGTAGATTTTTACTTTCCAAAAACTGACCTTCTTAAAGTATCAGATGGTAAATGGTCACAAGACGTAGTTGTTCAGTTAATCTATGATGCAACTTATCTATCTTTTAATGGTCTTACAATTACTGGTGGTTCATCTGAATCTACAGCGTTTGTATCAAATGTTACTGACAGAAAACTTGGTACAATTCCAATTATCGAACTCGTTCTCACAGATGCGAGTGGAACTTTTACTCTTGGTGAAACGATTACTGCAACAACGGCTGCAGGAACAGTTATCTCTGCTACAATCACAGGACAGTTGACAGACATTACAATCAATGATGGTGGTGCAGGGTATAATAATGCTGATGAAATAACAATTACAGATTCGACACTTCAGGGTTTTGGTGCTGTTGCCACAGTTGCAAACACATCTGGTGATGAAGTCACCATTATGACATCGACAAATGATGGTAATGGATATGAAGTAAATGATACGTTCACCTTTGACAACACAGGAACAAATGCAGATGTAACAGCAGAAGCAAAAGTCACTCAACTGAGAGATACTTATAATCTTAGTGTAATTACATCCCAACTATTATCTGCTGTAGAAACAATCTCATTTAATTTAGCAGGTGCATCTACAGCGTTACCTTTTAACGTTGCAGTTCAAGCAGGATTTCTTGTTGCAAATGATTCGACTTATGCAAGTGCAACAAAAGCAGGTGAGGTTATCTCAATCACAAATTCTGAGATAAGAGTTTATGACCGAGCAAATGAGGCGCCTGGAGCGCAATATACGGACTCTGGTCAAACCGCAGCCATTCCAAAAGAATATACTGCATTTGCAAACGGAGACACACTTTTTCTATTCGATGAAAACGAATCTCCAATCACAGGCGCTTTGTCAGTGACAATTGATGATGCATCATTCACAACTGTAACTACTGACATTTCTCTTAATGGTTCTTTTGGTTCTGATTTCAATAACGCAGCGATTGGTTCATCTATTCAAGATGCAATGACATTCGACACTAAGACATTTGGTAGAATCAATGCAGTTTCAATCACATCTCATGGAAGTGGTTATGAATCAGTTCCAACTGTAAGTATCACAAATGATTATTATGAAGACCTTTTTGAACCAGATACAGATTATGGTGGACTTAAAGGAAAAAATGCAGCCTTTACAATAGGAACACTTGGTGGAGAAATTACTGAAATTACAATTAGTGAAGGAGGTTTTGGTTACATCACAGATCCAACTGTAACTGCGACAACAAACTCTTCTTCATCTGGTTCCGTTTCGGCAAACCTTTCACCAGTATTGACTGCAACAAGAACAAAAACGGGTGTGTTTACTGATGACTCAGGAAAACCAAGTTCTCAGAAGAAAATACAAGATAATGATTACTATCAAGATTTTTCATATGTAATTCAAACATCCGATTCTATTGACGTATGGAAACAAGACGTTCTGAAATTATTACATCCAGCTGGATTGAAACTTTTTGGTGAAGTTGCGATTGCGACATTGTTAAATGCAGAAATGTTTGATAGGGGATTGAATAATATCAATTCGACACTTGACAATGGTCTTACACAATATCGTGAATTATCATTTCAGTTGATATCGGAAGTTCTCAATAATCTTTATGTGACTGCTGAAGTTGAACTTGCAAAAGAAGTTCAAATGGATATCTTTTTGCAGACACTTGTTCAATCAACTGCAAGTATCATTGAATATCTACAAACAGTTCTATCAACAAATGGATTTCCAGCAGAGTTCTTTTCTTTACTGTCTGTTAAAAATATAACCTCTATCACAAATGACCCAGCACTTCATTTAGAAACTGCAACTGAAGCTGATGGTGGTGTTCTTCTGCTAGAGGACAATAATCAATTACTAGCAGAACAACCAGTGACAAAGGTCGTGACATCTGACCCACACTTCTTCCATGAAAATGATGAAATTTTCTTAGATGACTTTACTGGAAGCACAATTCTAATCGATAGTTCAGATGGAACATCGGATGCTGGTGATAATTTATTACTAGAAGATAGTTCCAATATTCTAAATGAAAGTTCAAATACAGATGCTATAAATGGTAAACTTTTCTCTGTACAAGATGTAGACATAGAAAACTCATCATTAATACTAGAGGATGGTAATTTTCTATTATCAGAGTCAAATGATGACCACATATTGACAGAGGATGTTGCAAAATTTACACTTAAAGATCCAATCTCTCTAACAGATTATGGCACCTTAGATTTTGATTCAGATGATGTTGATTCATCTGATTTGACAATTTCAACTCAAGGAAAAGTATATAGACCAAGTAAAACTGCATCATCTGGATTACCTATTGAGTTGTTAGGTAGAGAGTTTATTGGAGAATATGTTGACAATCAAATTGATCATTATCAATTTCATCATTTTACTGATGATTTATCATCTATAGTTGCAGACGATACTCTAATATTTCAAGAACGTAGAATTGCAATTGAATCTAATATACTGTTAGAGGATGGGGATGATTTATTGCTTGAAGATGGAGTACCAACTACTTCAGGAACTTATAGTGGAACAACTTCTGGTTTAGGAATTGTACTAATAGATGCAGGAATCTTATTACAAGATTCAGGTGGATATGCAGATATTATGTTGACAGAAGCACAATCAAAAGTAGTGATGGGTTCCTACCTTGAAGATGAATCAGATTCTTCCTCTGGTGAAGACAATATTCTTTTAGAAGACAATGGTAAAATAGAAATGGAAGATTCTGTATTTAGAAAAGGTGTTCTATATTTCGATCAGCCATTTGATTACAAAGCACAACCGCATGAAAATAATAACGGATTTGGATATTTCAAACACAGAGTTGACCAAAGAGTTTCCGTATAAATATATCAGAATAAACTTTAGGAGAAAAAAGTGGCCGCACTAGTAACACAAAATTTTAGAGTTCACAACGCAAAGCAGTTTCGTGAAATGTTTGACGAAACTGAACTTTTTGGAGGAACTTCAGTAACGGATGCACAAGGATTGTTGAATACAAATGTGTATCTTTTCATCGGTAAATCAGATGCATGGTCTGGTTCTTATAGTGATACAAACGTACCTAACCCTGCAACTGCTACAAACCCTTCATCAGATACAACAGCAAATACATCTTACACTCACTGGAAGGACATGATTGCGGCCAAGAAAGTTGCTTCCTCTGATGTAAGTCACGTTGTCACCAGACACAATTGGACTTCTGGTAGACATTACTCAATGTACGACCATACAGAAACAATGACAAATCTCCTAGCTGAAAGAACAGGACAAACTATCAGTTCTGGAACAGGAACTTTGTATCCAATGTATGTGATGAACACTAACTTTAATGTTTACAAATGTCTATTCAATAATAAGTCGGAAGCAGGAGTTCCACAACCATCAACAACGGAACCAACTGCAACAACCACAACCGCAGGAGCTCCTGCAGCACTTGCAGATGGATACATATGGAAGTATATGTATTCTGTCTCCGCCGCTGATGCTCTAAAATTTGTGACATCTGGTTATATTCCTGTTAAACAACTCCGTGATGCAAATGCACTTGGAAACACAGGAACCGCAGGAGGACTTGGTTCTTCTGGAACAAAAAACGATGGTTCAGATCAAGCAACAATCGAATTTAATGCAGTAGATGGTGCATTAGATGTATTTGTAATTTCTAATGATGGTGCAAATTATCACTTTGAAAATAATATTTCAATTGCATCGGGAACAGGAACAACTCTTGTCCTTTCATCTCCAACTTTAACAGATGATGACAAATATAATAACTCTTCGGTTTACTTCACTTATAGTGGATCATCATACGTGAGAAAAGTTACAGACAGTTCTTATAATTCAGGAACTTCTCAAGCGACTCTCACTCTTGACTCTACTTTAGGAGTTACACTTTCTGGAACAATCACTGCTAACGTAGCACCTTTTGCACAGATTATCGGTGACGGGCACGGACAAGAAATTGTATTGACAGCAAACAGTTCTGCTGCTAATTCAGTTGGTGGTGTGACAGTAGTAAACTCAGGAAATAGTTTTACAACTGCAACTTTGAATGTTCTTCAACAAGGGACAGGTGCAGGAGCAAGTGCAGCCGTAACACCTATCATTCCACCAAAGGGCGGTCATGGATATGACCCTGTTACAGAATTGGGTGGATATTTTATTATGATTAACTCAAAATTGACTCAAGATGAATCTGGAGCATTTACCACAACAAATGATTTTCGTAAGATTGGATTGTTGACAGATCCCAATTCTGATGGTGCATTTACAAAATATACAGCTGCAACTGCAACTCAATCTAAAACATTTACTTTCACATCAAATACTGCCGCTATTAGTGGAGATATTACTCTGTCACAAAATAGTGTTGGTGCAAATGGTGCAACCGCTTACGTAGTGGATGTAAATGCATCTGCAAGTACGATCAGAGTTATTGACGTTACAAATGGTGCAAATGCAAGTGCAGGATATGATGGAAAGCCAGGTTCTTTTCAATGCACAACCTCTAATTCAGCGAGTGGATTTACTGGTGTAAATAATACTACTGCAACTTTTACCTACACAGGTGGGTCAGCTGTATTGACAAATGTCGCAAATGGTTCAATGCAAATTGGTTCAGGTGACATTATTTACATAGAGAATCGTGCTCCAGTTGCAAGAGCATCTGACCAAACAGAAGATATTAAACTTATCATAGAATTTTAAAATAAATGGCAAATGTAACTACAGATTTCAACGTAAATCCTTATTATGATGATTTCGATGAGGATAAGGGATTTTTACGAGTTCTTTTCCGCCCAGGATTTGCAGTCCAAGGAAGAGAACTAACACAACTTCAAACTATTCTCCAAAATCAAGTTGCAAGATTTGGAGATCATATGTTCAAGGATGGTTCAAAAGTCCTTGGAGGTGAAGTTACTCTTGACACAGAAGTTCAGTTTCTAAAACTTTCCACATCAGATACCGCAAGTACATTTGCTTCAGGAATCATTAATGACAATAGTTCTACAGTAGGTGCAGGAACTACACGAGCGCAAGTCATCTCTGCAATCAACTCTGTTGGTTCAGATGCACCAACTCTTATTCTCAAGTATCTCTCAGGTACAGCATTTTCAGCTGGTTCAACAGTTTATCTTGAAGGTACAACAACGACTGCAACTGTAGCCGCAACGAGTGCAACAGGTGATGCATCGATTGTAAGTATCAATCGTGGTGTGTATTTCACAGGTGGTTTTTTCACATTAGTATTACCTCAAACTCTCGTTCTCGAAAAGTACAACAATACACCAACTTATCGTATTGGATTAACAACGACTGAAGCGATTATAGATAGTGCTTCTGACACATCTTTGTTAGATCCTGCATCTGGAACAACAAATGCAAATGCTCCAGGCGCAAATCGTTTTAAAGTTACACTTACTCTTGCAAAGAAAGAAACATCTTCAACTGATCCTGTAGCTGCAAATGCAGATGCAAACTTCATAGAGTTGATGAGAGTCGAGAGTGGTGTTCCTACAAAACACGTAAAGTATCCGATCTATGGTGAAATTGAAAAAACACTCGCAAGAAGAACTTTTGATGAGTCAGGTGATTATACAATCAAACCATTTCCAATTCAAGTTATCGACCATCAAGGAGCTACTGGAACAACACTTGCATCGTCTGATACAACAATTACTGGTGTTCTCACAGATTTTGAAAACGATTTTGCAGTTGGTGATAATATTCGTTTATCTTCTGGAACTGCGACAGCAAATGTTACATCGATTACAAATTCGACCTCAATGGTTGTCAACACAGCATTAGGTAATGGAACTTCACAGACATTATTTAACAATGAACGTATTTCTGCTGCTCTTGAACCAGGCAAAGCATATGTAAAAGGTTATGAATATGAAAGTATTGGTGTAGAATACGTAGATGTCAAAAAAGGTAGAGGAACAACTACAACTACAAGTTTACCTATCAACCCAAATATGGGAAATAATTTGAAGGTAACGAACTTTGATTTCGGTACGTCTTTAGGTAGTGAAGCGGTTTTTAATCCAGAGGTATTAACCACGACTTTTGATTTACACTCTGTAACATCTAACAACATCACTCAAACAAGTGCAAATACTTACAACTCAACCAAAATTGGTACAACAAAAATAAGACAGATTGACTACGTTTCTGGTGATTTTGCAAACGTAGCCGTAAGTAATACTGCAATATTTGATGCGTATATTTTCGATACACAGTTTGCACCAATAACAATGAATGTTGGAACACCATACACTTCAGGTTCAACTGATATCACTTTGGAAAGAGCCAAAAGTACAACAGTCGCAGATGCTTACAATGGTGCAAAAATTACTCTGGGTTCAGAAACAAGAGAAATTACAGATTATGCAGAATCTTTTTCCGTAGGACTTGAAGATGGTCTTGGAAGTATTGTTTTAGACAGCACAGATGGAGTTTTAGATGCTGACGATGACGTATTGTTAGAATTTGGTGGTGCGACACTCAACTTGTCATTCTCAACAAGTGCAGACATTTCAAATACAGTAACACTTAACTTCTCAACAAGAGAGATAGAAGCACTTGCAATTGCTAACTCTACCAACGGAATCGCAAATACTCCTTCAATGGATATTGACTTGTCAAGTAAAGTCAATGTAAATGATAGAGCAAGTAATACAACCCTTTTTGATACTGATTTGAACTCATTGGTTTTTCCCATTGGAATCGATAATGTAAAAAGTTTGAATAACGAAGCACTGACATTTCAAGCAAAAAAAGTTATTGATGCAACATTTTCTGGTTCAGGTCCAACTGCAACAATTACTGCACCTTCTAACTTTACTTTTGAGACAGAAGGTAAATCATCTGGAACACTTGAGTCACCAAAAGCAAATTATCTTGTGTACGCAACAAACTCAGCTGTATCTCTAGCAAACTCTGCTGGTTCAATCACAACTGGAACAAATTTTATTGCAGCTGGTGAGATAGTTGACGTAACTATCGGAGTCAACTCTGGAACATCACTTACACTTACTCCAACTAGAAATGGTAATACGTTTACCGCAGGGTCTTTTACTGCAAAGGTATATGCAACTGTAGATACAACTGCACAAAACGAAAAGACAAAAACATTAAGAAGTGCAACTGTCCCTGCTGCTGGTGCGAACATAGAGGATGCAGCCTCTACACTTACAATAAGTGGAGATACAAATACAACAGATCGTCTTGCAAATGGACAATTTTTGATTGCACCATTTACTGGAACACAGTCATTACTTGTCTCTGATATTTTTCAGATAAACTCAATTATCGAAGCAGTTGCAGCAGACGGAACCGCTGCATCAACACAATTTACCTCGGCACTTTTGACCGCCGCTGTTGGTAATACCGCACACGTAAACAATATTACTTCACGTTATATTTTCAATAACGGACAGAAAGATAACTTTTTAGATCATGGTTCTATCACTTTGAAGGCAGGACAAACAAAACCAGCGAACACTATATTTGTTCTTTTTGATTATTTTGAACATTCAACAAACGATGGTTTTGCAAGTGTAGAATCTTATACTGGTATAACTTACGAACAAATTCCAGCATTTGTTTCACCAATAACTGGTGTAAGAAAAGAACTCAGAGATTCTATTGACTTCAGACCAATCAAATCAATAGGTTCAGCTGGAACTTTACAAGCAAACGACAAGATACCAGATGCGGATGTAAATATAACAGCAAATGTTGTATCGTATCTTGGAAGAAAAGATAAACTTACTCTTACAAAAGACAGAGTATTTAGTGTTATAGAGGGTGTATCATCTGAAGAACCTATTCTTCCAGCAGATGATGAAGATGCAATGACACTTTACAATCTTGACATTCCACCTTACACTTTCAATGCAAGTGATGTAGACACACAATACATTGACAATCGCAGATTTACAATGAGAGACATTGGTAAGATTGAAAAACGTGTTGACTCACTTGAATACTATACCGCATTGAGTTTGTTAGAAAAAGAAGCATCTGACCTTTCAATCAAGGATGGTGCAACTGGAACAGAGAGATTTAAGAATGGTATTCTTGTTGATTCTTTTAATGGACATAATATTGGAGATGTATCAAACGCAGATTTTGAAGCCGCAATTGATTTTGAGATGAAAGAGTTACGACCTTCTTACTACGCTGATTCATTTAAGTTTTCACATGACTCAACTGGTTCAAGTGCAAACACAACCAAGACAGGTGATTTGGTTACACTCAACTATTCATCTTCAAATCTTGTTGTGCAACCTCTTGCAAGTAACACAGAAAACTTGAATCCATATGGAACGAATCAACTCAACGGACAGTTGTCTCTTTCACCAGCAAGTGATGTTTGGTTTTCTGAAACAGGAAGACCTTTGGTTCTCATCAACCTAGAAGGATTGAACGATCATTGGGTGCAAGGTAATGGAAATGGTTTTGGAAAACAATGGGATGATTGGAGTTTTACTTGGAGTGGTTCACAGGTCAATGATGATAATTTGATTAAGACAAGAAAAACATCTGCTACTTCTAATACCATCTCTCGTTTTGCAAATGTAACAGGAAAGAATAAAACACGAACAGGTATTGTTTCCACAAAACCACCAGAGACAATCAAAAGATCAATCGGAAATAGAACAGTAAGTGTTTCTATTGTTCCATTCATACGAGCACAAAAAGTTCAGTTTGTTGCAAAGGGTATCAAACCAAATGCGACCTTTTTCCCATTTTTTGATAATCAATCTGTTACTGGAAATACAAAACCCGCTTATGCGTTGACTTTTACTGCAAACACTTCTTCTGCTAATTCTGGTGTTTTTAATACGAACACAGGTGAACAGGTAACAATTACGCAGACAAACAACAATGGTTCTGTAAACGTAAATGCAACTGCAAAGGCATTGTATCAAAATTCATCAACTGTACTTATTTCTGATATAACTCAAGAAGTAACTTTGTCAGTAGCTCCTTCTGGATTGACAATTGGAGAAACAATTACACTTACTGATGGAACTGATACTGTCACATCAACACTTCAAGCGTTTAATAATACAAACAAAACTCTTACAGTCAATAGTATCTCTGGAACGATCACAACCGCAATGAATGCTATTACTGGTTCAACAACTGGAACTATTTCTGGTACAGTTGCACACGCTGGAGCGTTTACAACTGGTGAGGTATTTACTGGAACTGGTTCTGCAAAAGCAAATGGTAATATTTCAGCGGTAGGTTCAGCTGTTCCTGCATTCGGTGGAACATTAACTGCTGATAAAAATGGAGTTGTCGCAGGAGAATTGACAATACCAGCAGACACATATCGTGTTGGTGAAAGATTGTTTCGATTGACAGATAATTCAACGGATACTGTAGCAAGTACAGAGTCAGTTGCAGAAAAAATCTTTAGAGTTCAAGGACTTTTGGAATCACGAACTGGTAGAATTTCATCAACAAGACCTCTAGAACCAAAACGTGAAAACGTCAAAGAAAAGAACGTTACTCAGGATACGATCAATCGTATCTCAACATCTACGAACTGGATTAATCCACTTTCACAAACTTTTATTGTAGACAGAAATCTTCATGAGAACGGAGTATATGTCAGTAGTATAGATGTCTTCTTTTCTTCCGTTGATACTATTTTACCTGTCACATTACAAATAAGACCAGTAATAAATGAGGCACCAAGTTCTTCACAGATCATACCTTTTTCTGAAACAACAGTCAATGCCTCTGATGTGAATGTAAGTGCAACTGCACCTAACGTTGCAACATCATCTACATTTACTAGATTCACGTTTGACTCACCAGTTTACCTTTTTCCAGATGAGTATGCAATTGTTCTAACTTCACCATCTGAAAATTATTCAGTACACGTTGCAAATCTTGGTGAGACAGTAAGAAACACAACTGACACAAAAGTTTCACAACAACCTTTCGTTGCATCTTTCTACGAGCCTCAAAACTCATCAATCTGGCAACCAAACGTTGAAAAACAAATGATGTTTAGAGTTAATCGTTGTAATTTTGATACTGGAACTCATGCTGTATTTCTTTCACTCGAAGCAAATCCACTTTCTGGAAATACTTCAGGTGTGAATTATGACGTATTCAAGTTATCGACAAGTGAACTGACATTCTCAAATACGGCAATTGCGTATTCATTCAAAGGAATCGATGAATCAAAAACAGTAAACAGTGATTCATCAAGAACATCTCAAATTGATTCTGCGTTTACAAGTTTTTCTGCAAATCGCAATATCACACTTGGGACACAGAAAAAAGTTGTTGCACCAATAAGTTCAACTGGACAAGTAACTTTTGCAGCCAACAATTATTATCTACGTGCATTATTTACATCGAATGATTCAAAGATTTCTCCTGCAATTGATATGTCACGTATCAACTTGATTGTAGTAGAAAATGAAATCAATCGTGGTTCAATTGCAAATAGTGACATAGTGGTTACAAATAGTGGAACAGGATATTCAAGTGCTCCAACTGTAACAATTTCAGGTGGAGGTGGTTCTGGTGCTACTGCAACTGCAACATTAGATGGAACAACAGTAAGTGGAGTTACAGTAACCGCTGGTGGTTCTGGATATTACGAAACTCCAACACTTGC
>CETN01007509.1_pt1 | contig 23641 bp, 26 predicted proteins | sample 531301 | NCBI WGS metagenome assembly CETN01 (sample SAMEA2622656, study PRJEB7988) | marine metagenome | isolation source: saline water (ENVO:00002010), including
AGAATATTTTATATTGATGTAGGTAATTTACCAAAAGTAAAAGCAGAACAATATCTAAAAGATGTGATGCAAAGATATCGTAATAAACTTGTTTACGATGCAAAGACTGGTGAGATAAGAGATGACAGAAATCACATGTCAATGCTTGAAGATTTCTGGTTACCAAGAAGAGAAGGTGGTAGAGGAACAGAAATATCTACACTACCAGGTGGATCTAACTTAGGTGAGATTGAAGATATAATTTATTTCCAAAGAAAACTTTATCGTTCACTTAATGTTCCGATCTCAAGATTAGAAGCAGAGCAAAACTTTTCTTTAGGAAGAACTACTGAGATCACCAGAGATGAACTTAAATTTTCAAAGTTTGTTCAAAGGATTAGAAAAAAGTTTACACCATTATTCAATGACATTTTAAAAACACAATTAGTTTTAAAAAATGTAATTAATATTGAGGAATGGAATGATATCAAAGAACATATTCAATATGACTTTATGAAAGACGGACATTTTGCTGAGTTGAAAGATGCAGAGATTCTAAGAGAACAATTAGATCAACTTGGCCAAGTCGAGGGTTATATTGGAACATTTTTCTCAAAACTATGGGTACAAAAGAATATTCTTAAATTAACAGACTATGAGATTGAGGAAATGAGAAAACAAATAAACATCGAGGCAGGTAATCCACCAGATGAAGGTGGAGTAAATCTTGGTGATAACGATGGTATAACAAACGAACCATTGAAGACACAACCAGAACCTCAAGAACCAGAAGGAGATGATAATGAGCAGTAAAGATATAGTTGACGCACTTGGAAAAAGTAAAGCATTAGATGCTGAGGATGCGTTCAAAGATACAATGAAGCAAAAAGTAGCAGACGCATTAGAAGATAAAAAAGTTGAAGTGGCACAAAGTTTTGTGAAGAATCACTTACCTGATGAAACACAAAGTGAAACTCAACCAGAAGAAAAGGAAGATGAATAAGTTTAACGAATTATACTCATCAATTTTCGAGAAGGATGAACACAAAAAATCAAAATCTTATCGGAAACTTGCGCCAAAAATGAAAAAAGCAGTGGACGAATTGTTTAAAAAGCTTGATACTAAGGGCTCAAATTTCCTAAATAATTTTGAGAAAACTATATCTGATGTCTCAAAAAGGTATCGTGTACCTGAAAAGAAACTATATGATTACTTTGAGAATGAAGCAATGGATATATTAAAGTAAGGAAAATATGGCAGTAGTAGTACAAACACTTAGAGATTCAGACTTTGAAACAGTAATCAAAGTCACAACAACATCAACTAATTCAGCCGCATCTATCCTAGATGCCTCTGCATTGGCAGGTGCATCAACTGATCCTAGACTATCGATAGTATCATGTAGTTGGTCTGTCGCTTCGACAACTGATATTTTATTTGATGCAACATCTGATGTTGTTGCATTATCACTAAATGGTAGTGGTCATTTTAATACACAAGCAGTAGGACTACCTGCGATAGCAAACAATGCTGGTAGTGGTGTTAGTGGTGACATATTGTTAACAAACGGATCTGCATCAGTAGGATTCGTAATATTAAAATTTAGAAAGACTTCGGGGTTCGATAACTTAAGCTAATGAATACAGTAAAACTTATAACAGAGGCGAATGATTTTAGTGCATCAAATTATATTATTGAACAAAAAGAAGACGGAAAAAAAGATTACAAAATAAAAGGTATCTTTATGCAATCTAACATAAAGAACAGAAACGGAAGAGTATATCCGAGAGATGTTCTTATGAAAGAAGTAAAGAACTATGATTCTAAGTTCATACAAAAGAAAAGAGCGTTTGGAGAACTTGGACACCCAGATGGTCCAACTGTAAATTTAGACAGAGTATCACATATGATTACAAGTCTAAAACCAGAGGGTGATAATTTTATAGGAGAAGCGAAGATAATGTCAACACCTATGGGTGAGATTGTAAAATCACTCATGGATGAGGGTGCGACATTAGGAGTTTCATCAAGAGGTATGGGGAGTTTAGACCAAAGAGGTGGTGTAAACTATGTGAAAAATGATTTTAAACTTGCAACAGCAGGTGATATTGTGGCAGATCCATCGGCACCATCCGCCTTCGTAGAGGGAATAATGGAAGGTAAAGAATGGGTTTGGGATCACGGATCATTAGTTGAAGCACAAGTTTATGAAATGAAAGAAAGAATTGAAAAAAGAACTAAAGCAAGACAAAATAAGGAACAAGCACTAGAGTTTGCGAAGTTTCTTAAAATGCTTTAATTTATAAATAATTATGTATAAATACAATAAAAGGAGAAATCCCCATGGCTAACGAACTAGACAAAACCATTGAGGAATTAGAAGCGGAAGTTTTGGCTGAACTAGAGGAAGCCGCACACGATGCTCCTAAAAAGAATGCAGCCCCAGCTGAACCAATGCAGGCTGCTCCAAAAGATGGTGCAACACAAGTAGATAAGGCTGCGAAACCTGCTGAAGTAGGTGCCGCATCTGTCGCTGCTGGTAAAGCTGGTAAAGAAATTACCAATGACCCTGCACAAAAAGGCGAAGTAAAACCTGAACCTGCCCCTAAACTCAAAGAAAAGAAGCACAAAGAAGAAGATATGATGAACAAAGAAGCGATGAAGAAAATGGAAAAACTCCATGCCGCTATGATGAACAAAGAAATGGCACATAAAGAGGCAATGAAGAAAATGGAAAAAGTCCATAAAGAAGGTGCTCACGAAGACGATGAAGAGGATAAGGAAAAAATGAATGCTCAGAAAGACAAAGAGTCTGATGAAGCAGACAGTGGCATGGAAGGTATGCACAAAGAAATGGATCATGGCAAAATGAAAGAAGATATGATGAAGGCAATGAAATCTATGAAAAAAGAGGACATGGTCGAATTATATGCTCAGTACATGAAGAGTGCTATGAACATGACTAAAGAGGCAATGTACAAAGAAATGATGAAAGGTATGGAACAAATGTCGAAAGGCAAAATGGAAAAACTCCACGCCGCTTATCATTCAGAAATGGGTCACGCAAACGATGACGAGAAAGATGCAAAGACTGAAGAGAGATTAGCATCTGTTAACGTCAAAGAACACGTTGATGCATTATTGTCATCTGATAGTAATCTATCCGAAGAATTTAAAGTTAAAGCTGCAACAATTTTTGAAACTGCTGTAAAATCTAAGATCAGAGAAGAAATAAAGAGATTAGAAGAAGAGTATCAGTCAGAATTAAGAACTGAAGTTGCTGATATAAATGAATCTTTAACAGACAAAGTTGACAACTATTTAAACTATGTCGTTGAAGAGTGGATGAAAGAAAACGAACTTGCTCTTGAGCGTGGTCTCAAAGGCGAAATCGCTGAAGATTTCATCTCAGGTCTAAAAACATTGTTTGAAGATCATTATATCGATGTGCCTGATGAAAAATACGATGTACTTGAGGCACAAGCTGATAAAATTTCTAAATTAGAAGAGAAGTTAGAAAAAACAATTCAAGAAGTAGTTGAAGCGAAGAAATCTAACGGATCACTAATCAAAGAAAAGGTTATAAAAGATGTAACATCTGATTTAACCGACACTGAAATTGAAAAATTTGAGTCTCTTGCTCAAGATGTAGAATACACTGAAGAAGGTGTTTACACTGAAAAGTTAAACACACTCAAAGAGTCCTACTTCCCAAAACAGAAGGTTCAAACCGAAACACATGATGAAGTAGAAACTGGCACCGCTGTAGAGGACTTGAATGAAGACAGTTCAATTGCAGCCTATATGTCTGCGATTGGCAGAACAGTCAAGAGTGCGAAATAATAAATAGTAAGATATAAAGAGGAGAGACGAATGTTTCAAACACAAAACTTACAAGAAAAGTGGCAGCCAGTCCTTGAGCATCCCGATTTACCAAAAATTGATGATGCCTACAGACGAGCTGTTACTACTGTCATCTTGGAAAACCAAGAAAAAGCGTTAAGAGAAGACAGAGCGTTCTTAGGTGAAGCTGCACCAACAAACGCAACTGGTTCTTCGATTGACAATTGGGACCCAATCCTAATTTCATTAGTAAGACAATCAATGCCAAACCTTATTGCGTATGATGTCTGTGGTGTTCAGCCAATGACTGGCCCAACAGGTCTTATCTTCGCAATGAGAGCAAGAGCAAAATCACAAGCAGGCGCACAAGCGTTGTTTGATGAGGAAATTCCATTTCTATCAAACCAAGACGCTGCTGGTGACACAGGTGCTGGTGATCAGTCAGGTACTAACCCTGCTGTTCTAAACGATTCACCTGCTGGAACTTACACATCTGCTACTGGTATGACAACTGCACAGGCTGAAGCATTAGGTGATACAACCGATGATGCTTTCGCAGAAATGGCTTTCTCAATTGAGAAGCATACTGTGACTGCCGTATCAAGAGCTTTAAAAGCAGAATACACAATGGAACTTGCACAAGACTTAAAAGCAATCCATGGTTTAGATGCAGAAACAGAACTTGCTAACATTTTATCAGCAGAAATCTTAACAGAGATCAACAGAGAAGTGATCAGAAACATCTACTTCTCAGCTGTAAAAGGTGCTCAAGTAAACACAACAAACGCAGGTATCTTTGACTTAGACACAGACTCAAACGGTCGTTGGTCAGTTGAAAAGTTCAAAGGACTTCTATTCGGTCTTGAAAGAGATGCAAACGCAATCGGACAAGAAACACGAAGAGGTAAAGGTAATATCATCATTACATCTGCTGACGTTGCTTCTGCTTTACAAATGGCTGGTGTTCTAGATTACACACCTGCATTATCAACTAACTTAAACGTAGATGATACATCAACAACTTTCGCTGGTGTGTTAAACGGTAGATACAGAGTATATGTAGATCCATATGCCGCAAACGTATCTGCTTCACAATACTACATTGTTGGTTACAAAGGTACATCACCTTATGATGCTGGTATGTTCTACTGCCCATATGTTCCACTACAAATGGTGAGAGCAGTTGGTGAGAACACATTCCAACCAAAGATTGGCTTTAAGACAAGATATGGTATCGCCGCAAACCCATTCCACACTGGTAAAAGAGCTGCTGGTCAAGATGGTGCGATCTCTATCGATGCTAACTCTAACAAATACTACAGAAGAGTTAAAGTCGCAAACTTAATGTAATCTTACTATACAAAAATTAAGAGGGGGCTTCGGCCCCCTTTTTTATTTCTACTAAATAATATCATGGCGACAGTTTCAAGACAACCAACTACAATGGACTATGTTAGTCCTACACAGTTTAAATTTACAATCACTCAACTTCCAAAAGTAGAGTTCTTTGTTACAAACTGCAATCTACCTGGTATTAGTTTAGGAGAGACTATATTTCCAACACCTTTCAAACCAATACCTGTTCAAGGAGATGAACTTACTTTTGATAATCTATCAATAGGTTTTCAAGTATCAGAAAATCTAGAAAACTATATTGAATTACACAATTGGTTACTGGCGATTGGATTTCCTAAATCTAGACAACAATTCGCAACACATAGAAGCACAACATCAAATACATCGAATACAACAAGAAAAGATACTACAAATGATATTGGTAAAGTGCAACTGCAAACACCTGCTAATCCAATGTTTTCAGATGCAACATTAACAATACTATCAAACAAAAATAATCCTTTAGTTGAAGTTAGGTTTGAAGATTTATATCCTACAACTCTATCAGCTTTAGAATTTACACAAGAAGAAACTGATGTTACTTACATAAAAGCAACTTCAGAATTTACATATAAATATTATGAAATAATCACATTATAATTGACTTTTATATAATATTATGTTAGGATATCGTTATGACCTTAGATGAACTTAAAAAAATAGTAGCAAAAGAATTACCTGTAGATAAAGATCATTTAGATACGGAGTCATTAAGAAACCAAGAACTGTACGCAAAGTTCATAGATTACAAAACTAACTTTGATTTTTTACTTGCAAAGGCAAAAGGTGAGTACAAAGTTTTGTATAGAGAAAAGTGGGAATACTATGGTGGAAAGGCAGATGCAAAAGTGTATGTAACAAAACCATTTGATCTCAAAGTATTAAAAAATGATTTACATATCTACATAGAATCAGATAAAGATATTATTGATTCTGAAAATAAAATAATTTATTTAGAGACAACAACAAAATATATTGATTATGTTTTAAAATCTATTCAATCAAGAGGGTGGGATATTAAGAATGCTATCGAATGGAAAAAATTCGAAGCCGGAATGGTTTAGTAAAGTTCAACAAATGAGAAATGAGGAGGTTGACTTCCTCTATGAAATGGTTGAACAAACTGAAGGTGACATACTTGAAATAGGTATGGGTGGTTCTACTTTTGCATTTTTAGATGCCACAAAAGATACAGATAGACAAGTTTGGTCAATCGATATTAAAAACAAACTTGAGAATTACTACGATTATATTCCACAAGATTATCAAGAAAGATTAAATTTTGTTCAAGCAAATTCACATAAAACAGTATTACGAAAAGAGTTTGGATTATTACTAATCGATGGCGATCATCACTTTGATGCAGTAAGAAAAGACACAATGTCATTCTGGTCAAACGTAACTGATGACGGGTTAATTTTATATCATGATTATGACTTAAAAGAAGTAAGTCAGTTCGTTGATTCATGGATATATGATTTCGAATATGCTCTTGTTCATAAAAGACAAAACAATCTTATTGCACTAAAAAAAATATGATCTTTGTACATAAATTAAATGATGTCTACCTCCAAGTAGAATGTGAACCACATGTATCAAGAGAGTTGAGTTCATTCTTTGAGTTTGAAGTACCGGGTGCAAGATTCATGCCTGCATATCGTAATAGAATGTGGGATGGTAAGATTAGATTATTCTCACAAAAAACAAATAAAATTTATGTAGGATTGCTTTCATATCTTGAAGATTTTTTTAAAAACAATCAATTAGAATATGTTTTACACGATAATGTAAAAGATGAGAAGACTATAAATGTAAATGATGTAAATGGTTTTGTTAAGTCTTTGAAGATACCTTTTGAGGCAAGAGATTATCAGTTTGATGCGATATGCACTGCGATTGAAAAATCAAGAAGATTATTTTTATCACCAACTGCATCAGGTAAGTCATTTATCATTTATTGTTTAGTTCGTTATTATAGAATGATGAACAAAAAAATATTAGTATTAGTTCCAACAACATCTCTTGTAGAACAAATGACAAGTGATTTTATATCATATGGTTGGAACGATAAAAATATACATAAAGTTTATTCAGGTCATGACAAACAAACTGACAAACCTGTAGTAATATCCACATGGCAATCACTTTACAAACTTCCTAAAAAATACTTTGAACAATATCAATGTGTATTTGGAGATGAAGCACATACATTCAAAGCAAAGTCATTAACAAACATTATGGAAAAACTTGATGTATGTCCTTATCGTTTTGGATTTACAGGCACACTTGACGGAACTCAAACTCATCGTTTAGTTCTTGAAGGTTTGTTTGGAAAAGTAGAAAAAGTTATTACAACAAAAGAACTTATAGATAAAAAAACACTTGCACAACTAAACGCTAATTGTATCATACTGAAATATAGTGAGGATGAATCAAAACAAATAAGAGATTATAAATACTCAGAAGAAATAAATTTTCTTGTAAGTCACGAAAAGCGAAATAAATTTATCACTAACTTATGTAAAAAATTAAAAGGCAACACTTTGTGTCTGTTTCAGTTAGTAGAAAAACATGGTAATGTATTATACGATATGATGAAAGATGAAAATACTTACTATGTGCATGGAGGCACAAGTGCTGAGGACAGAGAACAAATTAGAGAGTTGGTTAATAAATCAAACAGTTCTATTATCATCGCTTCGTATGGCACATTTTCTACTGGTGTTAATATTCCTAACCTTCATAACATCGTGTTCGCAAGTCCAAGTAAGAGCAGAATTAGAGTGCTTCAATCCATTGGTCGTGGGTTGCGTAAGTCCAATACTAAAAATTCCGTTTTGATTTATGATATATGTGACGATCTAACACACAAGGAAAAAAAGAATTACACACTAACACATTTTGAAGAAAGAATAAATATATACAATGAGGAAAGTTTCTCATACAAAATAAACACGGTAAACATATGACACAACAAATAATTAAATTCAATTCAGGCGATGAGGTAATTTGTAATGTTATTAAAGATTCGGGTGAATACTTATCGATAGAAAATCCAATGAAAATGTATACCGTTCCTCGAGCAACAAAAAAAGGAATCGTTGAATCTCTAACACTATCAAGGTGGATGTATCCGTACACTGAACAAAAAATATGTAAAGTGAGAAAAGACTCTATAACAACAATCATGTCTGCGTCTGAAGGTCTAAGAACTTTTTATCACAGACAACTTGAACAAGGTGAAAAACAAGAACTAAAAATTCATGATTGGGAAGCAAAAGACTATAACGAAGATTTTGATGAAGATGAAGTAAAAAAAGTTTTAGAAGCTTTAGAACCATCGAAGTCTGTTAAGAAAAAAATTCTACACTAAACATCTTTTTTTCGTTGACTTTTATCCCATAAAGTGATAGATTATTACATGGCAAAAAGTAAGAAAAATCCTCAACATTATGTAGATAATAAAAAACTTTTAGAAGAAATGAAAAAGTTTAAGAAGATGTGTAAGGATGCAGAAGCAGTTGGTGATAACATGCCACCAGTTCCACATTATGTTGGTGAGTGTTTTTTAAAGATCGCTAATGGTTTGTCATTCAGACCTAACTTCATAAATTATACTTATCGAGATGAAATGATTTCAGACGGAATAGAAAATTGTTTACAGTATGTTTATAATTTTGATCCTAATAAATCTAAAAATCCATTTGCCTATTTTACACAAATAATATATTTTGCATTTGTAAGAAGAATACAAAAAGAAAAAAAACAAACACACATAAAACATAAGATCATAGAAAAAGAAGAGTATCGAACACACGATACTTTACCAATGGATTCTACAAACTATAGTATTCATGGTTTTGATCCTACAATGATATTACCTGATGAACCAGTTTACAAAACAAAAGAGAAAGAAAAGAAACAAGGACAATCAGGCCTTGAGGAGTTTATGGAAGATTAATGAAAGTTGCTATATTATGTGATTCGCACTTTGGTGCAAGAAACGATAATTCTTTTTTTCTAGAATATATGTTACAATTCTATGAGGGAGTGTTCTTTCCTTATTTACAACAACACAATATTAAAACTGTAATTCATTTAGGTGACTTAATGGATAGAAGAAAATATGTATCTATAAAAACTGCAAAAGAATTTAGAGAAAGGTTTATGTTACCCATAAATCATTTGAAGTTAGACTTTCATTGTCTTGTTGGTAATCATGATATCTTTTTTAAAAATACAAATGATGTCAATTCTTTAAGAGAACTAATTGACGGCAAATCAGAAAAAATTAAAATATATGAAGATCCAACTGATGTTAATATCGGTGGATTAGATATTTTATTCTTACCTTGGATCACACCACAGAATCAAATATACACTGAAGGTATGATAGATTCTACAAATGCTTCTATCGCAATGGGCCATCTTGAAATAAAAGGTTTTCAAATGTATAAGGGAATACAAAGTGATCACGGTATTGATAAAAGTTTATTCTCAAAGTTTCAATCAGTGTTCTCAGGTCACTATCATCACAAGTCAGATGACGGTCAAATATATTATCTTGGAGCACCTTATGAGATCTATTGGAATGATTATAATGATCCAAAAGGATTTCATATATTTGACACAGAAACTTTAGAACTAACAAGAATTTTAAATCCTTTTAGAATGCATGAAAAAATATTCTATGATGATACTCAAACTGCATATGAAAATCATGATGTTACACAATATACAAATAAATTTGTAAAGGTAGTAGTCGTAAATAAAAAAGATCTTTACCAGTTTGATAGATTTATGGAAAGACTAATGAAAGCAAACTGTCATGATGTCAAAGTAATTGAAGACTTTTCTGATTTATCTGCTGACTCAGTATCAGATGATATAGTTCAATACGCAGAGGACACAACAACATTAATAAACAAATACGTTGATGAACTTGAAATAGAATTAGATAAAGATAGAATTAAAAGAATTATGAGAGGTTTGTATAACGAGGCTCAAGATTTAGAGATATGATTAATTTTAAGTATGTTCGTTGGAAAAACTTTTTATCAACAGGTAATAACTTTACTGAGATACCTTTAGATAAAAACGCAACAACACTTATCGTTGGCGAAAACGGAGCAGGCAAATCAACGATACTAGATGCATTATGTTTTTCATTGTTTGGAAAACCTTTTCGTGTAATTAGTAAATCACAATTAGTTAATTCTATTAACGATAGAGAAACAATTGTTGAAGTTGAGTTTAGTATAGGAACTAAAGAATGGAAGATTGTAAGAGGTATTAGACCAAATACTTTTGAAATATACTGTGATAATATTTTAGTAAATCAAGATGCAAACTCAAGAGACTATCAAAAGTTTTTAGAACAAAATGTTTTAAGATTAAACTATAGATCATTTACACAAGTTGTAATTTTAGGATCATCCACATTTGTTCCTTTCATGCAACTCAAAGCATCTCATCGTAGAGAAGTTGTTGAGGAAATACTTGACATCAAAATATTCTCTATTATGGGTATGTTACTTAAACAAAAGATAAAAGATATTGCAGATGAAATAAAAGAATTAGATTATCAGTTTGAACTTGCAGTAGAAAAGATTGCGATGCAACAAAATTATATTGATGATATGAAAGCAAACAAAGAACAAATCATATCAGACAAACAAGTCACACATAAAAATAACAAAACTGTTTTAGATGAAAGAACTGAGGAGTTTGATTTTATTGGTGATGAAAGTATTGACTTGATGAAACAAGTAGATGATCAAGATGTTGTAAAAAATAAACTACAAAAGTTTAGTAATCTTAGAGCAACACTGATTGAAAAACACAAACAGTTAACAAAAGATGCAGAGTTTTTTAAGAATAATGATAACTGCCCAGTGTGTTTACAAGATATAGAATCATCACACAAACAATCAATGTTATCAGATAAAGAAAATAAAATAAAAGAAATAGTAGATGGTGCGACTAAACTTAAAGATGAGTTAATAGATGTTGAAAATAGATTAAATGAAATAAATAATATTATGACTAAAGTTCGTGATAATGAAGTTAGAAGAGCAGAGTTGTCATCATCGATTACAGAATTAGAAAAATATAATAAAAAACTAGAAGATGAGATCGCATCATTTGAAGCAGGTTCAGTATCAGAGACAGATATTGATAAACTATCAAATATGAAAGATGAATGTAAAGGTATCGAGAATACTAGAAGCACAAAGAAAGAAGAGAGAACTTATGTACATGCAGCCAGAGACATGTTAGATGATGCAGGTATCAAAACAAAAATTATCAAACAATATCTGCCTATTATGAATCAACTAATAAACAAGTATTTAATGTCAATGGAATTTTATGTAAACTTTAATTTAGATGAAAACTTTAATGAAACGATTAGATCAAGATTTAGAGATGCGTTTAATTATGCGTCATTTAGTGAAGGTGAAAAAATGCGTATTGATCTTGCACTACTTTTTACATGGAGGGCGATTGCAAAGATGAAGAATTCAACTAATACAAATCTTTTAATACTTGACGAAATATTTGACAGCTCTCTTGACGGTCAAGGAACAGATGAGTTTTTACGAATATTAAATACACTTGATAATGAAAATGTATTTGTGATAAGTCACAAAGGTGATCAACTTGTAGATAAATTTAGAAATAGTATTAAGTTTGAAAAGACACAAAACTTTAGTAGGATAGCATCATGATATATAAAAAAATTAAAAAAATAAAATTATACATCTTATTATATTGGAATACTTTTTTAAGTCGTTTCAAAAAAGACGAAAAATATGATGACTTTATTTACGAGGACCCAGATGACATTGACATGGAACAATTCAAAAATCACAAAGATTGATTTATCTATTACAAACTTTTGTAATGCAGGTTGCCCACAATGTGATAGGACAAATCCAAACGGTTGTGGAGTAGATGATTGGTTGCCACTTACACAATGGACGTTACAAGATTTTAAAAAAGCATTTCCCAAAGATTCATTAAATCAATTAGGAGAACTACAATTCTGTGGTACTTGGGGTGATCCAATGATGTTAAAAGATATTTACTCAATATGTGAATATATTATTACTGAGAGTGATTGTAATATAGAAATAACCACAAATGGTTCAATAAGGGAAGATACTTTTTATTGGGAGTTAGGGGCACTTTGTGGTAATAGATTAAAAATGCACTTTGATGTAGATGGTATAGATCAAGACATGCATAGTCATTATCGTAGAAAAACTAATTTACAAAAAACTTTAAACAATATGGAAATGTTATCAAGAACACTTGCAATACCTATGGCACAAACAGTAGTGTTTGAACACAATAGACCTTATTTAAAACAAATAGAGGAACTTGCAAGAAGTTATGGTGCAGTTCACTATAAACACTTTGACTCAAATAGATTTGAATATGGTGACACATTTAACTTCATAGATGAAAATGGTAAAGAACAAACACTAAGAAAATGACAAATTGTATTGAGTGTGAATGGAAGAATAACAACAGAGTTATAGTAAACCCAGATGGTCAAGTATGGCCGTGTTGTTATTTAAGTAATCTTGCTTACAAATATGATATTAATGATGATGATAGATTGTACAAAACTGAAAATGACGGAAAGAACAAACATATCATGAGAGAATACATGGAACACAAAGATGAATATAATATATTCAAAAAACCTTTGGATAAGATACTAGAGTCAAAATGGTTCAGTGATACATTACCTAACTCATGGAAAAATTATGATGATGCATATTATAAATGTAAAAGATTTTGTACAGTGAAAAAAAATGTATAACATAGGAATATCAGAGGGTTTTCATGATGCAGGTGTTACTGTTCTAAATGGTCAAGAGATTGTTCATGCATCTCATAGTGAAAGATATAGTCGTATAAAAAACGATAAGTGGATATCGAAAAAACAAATACCAATAAGTTATCGTTGTTCTGCATTTTATGAATCACCATTTTTAAAAAATACAAGAAGATTATATGCTGGACAAAAATGGATATCACCAAAAAGTAAATATGATTATTACTTTAAACATCATCAGACACATGCTGCCGCAGGTTATTACACTGCACCTTTCCATGATTGTAATATAATAGTAGTTGATGCGATAGGAGAATGGGATACGATATCAATTTGGCACAACATGAAAAAAATAAAGTCATGGAAGTATCCATACTCATTAGGGTTATTATACTCTGCAATAACTAAAAGAATAGGATTAAAACCAAATGAAGATGAGTATATTACAATGGGTATGGCCGCATATGGTGAACCGATACATGATTTAGAAAACTTACTATATCAAAATAATCATAGAGGAGTTGGAAACATATATCCTAACGCACACATCTATGATCTGGCAGCATCAGTGCAACAATTGTATGAGAAAAAATTTTTAGAATTATTAAAATATACAACTAAAAAAAATCTAATCATTATGGGTGGATGTGCTTTAAACTGTGTTGCAAATAGTAAGATACCTAAAGACTATCATGTTTGGATTATGCCGTCACCTGGCGATGCAGGTTCATCACTAGGAGCGGCCGCATTAATCAATGGTGCAAGATTAAATTGGAAACATCCATATCTAGGTTATAATATTGTAAGAAGTGTCAATCCAAAACAAGTAGTAAATCATTTATTAGAACACAAGTATTGTGGTATTGCAAACGGAAGAGCAGAGTTTGGACCAAGGGCTCTGGGTAATCGTTCTCTTATCGCTGATCCTAGAACAAATTTAAAAGATACGATTAATCAAATTAAAAAAAGACAGAAATATAGACCATTTGCACCAATGATACTAGAGGAATATTTTGAAGAATACTTTTATGGTAGAAAGAATCGTTATATGCAGTTCGTATCAAAAGCACTCCACGATTATAAGTCTGTCACACATATTGATGGCACTGCCCGTGTACAAGTCGTAGAGAAGTCAAATCCGTCTGTAGCCCGCCTTATATTGGAAGAATGGCATGAAAAAACTGGGTGTCCTATGTTATTAAACACTTCTTTGAATATCAAAGGTCAACCTATTGTGAATACATGGGATGATGCAGTTGATTTTATGAGAAAATATAATGTCAAAGTCTTCTAAAATTATAGTTGGTGGTTGTAGTTTTACAGATAAGTTTTATCCATATACTACAAAACCTTTACCACATACTTTTAAAATGTGGCCAGAATTACTTAGTGACAAAACTAATATTGAAGTAATTAATACTGCAAAGTGTGGGATAGGAAATGAAAGAATATTTCATAGTGTAATAACAGAAATATTTAATAATGAAAATATTGAACGAGTTATTGTCGCTTGGACAGAATGGACTAGACAAGATTTCTTAGTAAATAATAATTGGGTAACACTTAAACCTAATTTAAAAGTTTCTGCAACATGTAAACCAAAGTATGGTGTATATGATTTACATGAATTACAAAATTGGTACAATAATGCATTTGGTTCTAGTTATCCGACACCTGAAAATATTGTTAACAAAAATATAAATTTATTTTACTCTTTGTATGCAATATGTAAATCAAGAGATATAGAATTAAAAATGTTTCAAATGATTAACGCATTTAATCGTTATCAAATAAAAGATAATGACTATGAACATGATATTAAGATTGCACAGAAAAGTATGATTAGTAATCCGATATCAACTGAAATAAATGAAGATATGTTTTGGGGTTGGCCTGTGTTTGGTAAACTAGGAGGCATAGAACTTGTGAGACATTTAGATAGGAATAACAAGTATCATGCCATCAGTGATGTAGATCATCACCCTAATGAAGAGACACAGAAAAATATTATGGAGTTTATCTATGAAAATATTTTCTAATTATGATGATCATATATTTTTCATAGACTTTAATAATTTTTTAAGAGATTATAAAGATAAAAATTTTTCATTTTTCAACACATCGGTTGAGGATAGTGATAAACATATTAGTAAACTGTTTAAAAATTATGACTATAATGGTGAACACGTTTTTATACATCTTGGTTATGAACCACATATACCACAAGAAACTGATCCAACATTACTTAATTTACTCTTTGAAAAAGATATTGATCTTGATAAAGTTTATGTTATCACATCAAACTATAATTATAGAGACTCACATATTAAACATATACACTTTGAATATTACGAATACGCAATGCAACAAATAGTTTTTAAAAACGGAAACTTTAAAAGGTGGGATATAAGTTTAGATGTGGATGTTGTAAATAAACGACATGATAAAAAATTCTTGTGTTTAAATGGATTTCCACATAATCATCGTAAAGATATAACTAACTTTTTTATTAATAATAATCTAATTGAACAGTCTAGTTACTCATATAAAGATAAAGACATTCACTTAGTTTATGATGAAAAGTTTGATAAGATATATCACAATAATAATACTATAGAAGAAAATCGCATACTTGCATATGATACCAGTTGTAATTTATTATTAGATGAGGAGTTCTCTTATGAAAATAGTGTTTACGTTATAACAGAATCTTGTTTTAATGATAATCCACAAATGATGGCAATCACTGAAAAAACATATAAGGCAATGTTATTAAAGATGCCGTTTATTATCATCGGTCAACCTGGCAGTTTAAAATTTTTGAAAAGTTTAGGATATAAAACATTTAATCATATGTGGAGTGAACAGTATGATGATATAACTGATCCATTAACAAGAATGAATAAAATAAAAGAACTTATTTTAAATTTATCTAAAGTAGATTTAAAAACAATAATATCAGATAATTATGATACACTAGAATACAACTATAGAAAGTTATTATCAAGAAGACCAGAGAAACCATTACTTGATACCCTTTGGAGATTACCATGAAGTATCTAACACATTATGATAATTTTGTTCACTATATTGATTTTAAAAAACTACTGAAAGAATTTGATAATAAAAACTTTACATTTTTTAACACTAATGCTCACGCATTTTTTATACAAAATCAAAAACATATTAGTGATTTGTTTAAAGATTATGAGTACAATGGTGAATATATTTTTATAATGCTTGCGTTTGAAATGCATGTCGCAAGTAAATCTGATCCACAAATAATAGAACAAATGTTTAAAAAGGATATAGACCTAGATAAAGTATATGTTATAACAAACAATCATACGTTTGCTAAAAACTCTCATTTAAAACATATACACTTTGAATTTTTTGAATATGCAATACAACAATGTAATCTTGAACAACCACATTATGATAAATGTAAAAATAATATTATTGTCGATGTTAATAAAAAAAGACATGATAAAAAATTTCTATGTTTGAATGGTAGACCAAAATATTTTAGAAGAACACTTACAGATTTTTTTATTGATAATGATTTAATTAAAGACTCAAGTTATTCATTTAGAGATAAAGACATTACGTTAACATATGATAATAAGTTTAATGATTACTATTATGATGACGATCAAGTATCAATGAAAAAATGGAAAACAAAAGACTTAAATGTTAATTTAGTTTTTGACAACGAGTTTTCATATGAAAATAGTATCTATGTTGTAACAGAGTGTTACTTTGATGATGATTTAGAAAACTGTTATATTACTGAGAAAACATATAAGGCTATGTTGTGGAAAATGCCATTCATTATAGTTGGTCAACCACATATTTTAAAAGTCCTAAAAAAATTAGGATACAAAACATTTAATCATATGTGGGATGAAGATTATGACTCTATTATTAATCCTCACGATAGAATGAGAAAAATACAACAACTTATTTTAAATCTATCTAAAAGAGACTTAAAAAAATTAATTAGTGAAAACTACGAGATACTTGAACACAATTATAATAACTTAATGTCTAGAAGACCAGAGAAAGAATTACTAGATACGATGAGAAGTTTGTCATGAAAATATTATCACAATACGATAGTCTAATATATTATATCGACTTCAAAGATTTTCTTAAAGATTTCAAAGATAAGAATATAACATTATTTAATACATCGACTAGGATAAAAACAAAACATATAAGTGAATTATTTAAAGACTTTAAATATAATGATGAGTATATTTTTATTCATATTGGATTTGAAATGCATAGTGCAAAGGACGCCGATCAACAAATTATTAATGAATTGTTTAAAAAGGACATTGATCTTGATAAGTGTTATGTAATAACAAATAACCCTGGTTATGCAAAAGACTCACATTTAAAAACGATACATTTTGAGTATTTTGAATATGCAATGCAACGATATAATATCAATATAGATGTAAATAAAAAAAGACACGAAAAGAAGTTTTTATGTTTGAATGGGAAACCTGTAAGACATAGAAGAGATATAACTGAGTTTTTTGTTGATAATAATTTACTAGATGTATCTAGTTATTCATACAATGATAAAGATTACTCTATAGTTTATGATGAAAAATTTAAGAACATGTATTATGATAATAATAATGATCCTTTAAATATGAAAGACACTTTTAAAAAAACAAATCAGAATGTAAATCTAATATTCGATGAGGAGTTTTCATATCAAAATAGTATATACATTATTACAGAATGTTTGTTTGAAAGGGAAACTGATAGGTATCATTTAAGTGAAAAGACATACAAAGCAATGTTATTAAAGATGCCTTTCATAATGATTGGCCCACCATATTCACTTAGACATTTAAGAAGTTTAGGATATAAAACATTTAATCATATGTGGAATGAACAATATGATACGATAATCGAGCCGTCAGAAAGACTAAATAACATAAAAGAATTAATTTTAAATTTATCAAAAAAAGATTTAAAGAAATTAGTTGTTGACAATTATGACATTCTTGAATATAATTATAATAATTTAATAACAAGACAACCAGAGAAAGAATTGTTTGACACTATAAGGAGTTTAAAATGAAAGTAGGATTTGTTGGTTTAGGTAAGTTAGGTAGACCTCTTAGTGATGTATCATACGAAAAAGGTCACGATGTTACGGGTTTTGATCCCAATGTAACCAACCGTAATCAACCTAGAGAAATAGTTCATGGTTCACTAAAAGAATCTATGAACGATAGAGAGATAGTATTTGTTTGTGTTCCAACACCACACGATGAAGAATATGGTGGAGACAAACCTACAAGTCATTTAGAACCAAAAGATTTTGATTACACCATTTTAACTGAAACACTTTCTGAACTAAATGAGTTCATGACAAAAGATCAAATGATAGTTGTCATGTCAACAGTGTTACCAACCACATGTGAAAAAAAATTAATAGATTTAGTTCCTAATACTAATTTTGTTTATAGTCCACAGTTTATCGCACAAGGAACAGTGGCTCAAGATTTCATGGATGCAGAAATGTATCTTATTGGTGTGCAAGAAAAATTATCAGTGGATCAAGAAGCATACAGACCAAAAAAATTGATTGAGTATTACAAATCAATATATGAAGGTACAAATATAAAAATACAAAGTTGTAATCTAAAAGAAGCAGAGTGTATTAAAATTTTTTACAATACTTACATAACTCAAAAAATTAATTTTGTAAACATGATACAAGACGTTGCAGATAAGATGAAAAATACAGATGCAAACTTTATCTGTGATGTCTTATCGAAATCAACTAAGAGACTTGTCAGTTCTAAGTATTGGAAACCTGGTTTGGGCGATGGTGGAAGTTGTCATCCAAGAGACAACATTGCACTAAGATGGTTGTCAAAACAATTAAGTTTAGATTATGATCTATTTGGACAAACCATGTTGACAAGAGAAAAACAAGCAGAGACTCTTGCAAAAAGAGTATTGGAAGATGCAACAGGTAGAGTAGTTGAGAAAAAAGTAGCATTTACAAGCACAGGTTTCAAAGAGGGTGTAGATAACGAAGACGGAAGTTACATTCTATTAGTTCAACATTATATCAAGGAAAATGGTGGCGAAATCGTGGATATTGAAGACTGCGACATTTTGTTCCAATCGTGGCCAAGTGATAAAACGCCCGAAAACATTGACGTTTTCAATGTATGGGAAAATTATGGGAATGAGAGAATAAACGATAAAATTAACCCTTGACAATAAACCCCCAACCTGTCATTATATAATTAGATGATGACTAAAAAATCCACTATTGCGAAACTTCTCTCTGAAGAGAATATTATTGTTAGACATAAAAAAGCAGATACTGCTTCATTTAATGTTGAAACAAGAGAGTTAGTTTTACCTATATTCAAAGAAGAAATTAGTAATGATGTTTATGACATGTTTGTTTGTCATGAAGTTGGTCATGCATTATATACACCTATGGATTTATTAGAGAGAGGTGTTGCTCAAGGTATTAATCATTCTGTCATCAATGTTTTAGAGGATGCTCGTATTGAGAAAATGTTTCAAAAGAAATACCCTGGTTCAGTAAAAAACTTCAAACAAGGTTACAAAGAATTAGTAGAAGGTGACTTCTTCAAATTAAAAGATAAAGATTTATCTAAATTAAATATTATTGATAAGATTAATATCTTTTACAAAACTGGTCTTATTGGTAATGTAAATGAAGAAGAACAAAAATTTATTGACGAAGTTGATACTTTAAAAAGTGTTGAAGACGTAATATCACTTGCCGCAAGATTGTGTCAGTATCACAAAGAACAACAAAAAGATCAAGATGGTGATGGTCAACAAGATCAATCAGGCAATCAAGAACAAGAAGAAACTGATAGTAAATCTCAGTCAGATCAGTCAGAGTCAAGTGAAGGTCAAGAACAAGTTCAAAGTTCAGAGGGTTCAGAAGAGTCTGAAGAAAAAATTGATGAGGGTGCATCTGAGTCTGATAGTGGTGAGGAAGAGTCAAAAGATAATTCAGGTGATGTAGGATCACAAGGTGCAGGTCTAGGAAATGATGGTGACTTAAAATCATCTACTGATAAAGCATATCAAGATGCCATGAACAAAAACAATGATACTGATGCAAAAGATAGAATCTATACTCAAACACCTAAAAAATTAAACTTAAATAAATTAATCTATTCTCACAAAGAGATTGCTGACGATTTGGTAGAATCATATACAAATAAACATAGTGAGGCATTTGATACTTACATACATGAAGACTATAAAAAAGTTTTTAATGACAACAAAAAAGTTGTTCAGTACATGGTCAAAGAGTTTGAAATGAAAAAGTCTGCTGATCAATATAAAAGAGCATCTACTTCTAAGACAGGTTCTCTTGATATGACTAAGTTACACAACTATAAATTTGACGAAGACTTATTTGCAAAAATGACTACATTGCCTGGAGCGACTAATCATGGTATGATTATGTATCTTGACTGGTCTGGTTCAATGGCAGATAATATGAGATTTACTTTGATACAGTTATTCAATCTTATTTGGTTTTGTCAGAGAGTAAAAATACCTTATCAAGTTCTTGCGTTTACAGATCGTATTCATACAAGTACACTTGATGAGATACAAGACGAAGTTATTGGTGATCATAACTTTCAATATTTACGTTTACTTGAATTCTTTTCAAGTGATCAAACAAAACAAGAGACTCAATTAATGATGACTAATTTATTAGGTTTCGCTAGAGACTGGTCAAATGATCGTCCAAGATATGGCGAAGACTATGTATGGCCTACTTATATTCCTAGAAAATTTAATCTTGGTGGTACACCATTGAACGCTGCTTTACTAACTACATACAGAGTCGTTAAAAGATTTCAAGAGAAACACAAAGTACAAAAATTAAATATGGTTATCTTAACTGATGGTGAGAGTCATCATCATGAAAATGTATTTACAGAAAGATCAAATTTTTGGAATAATGGTGTCAAAGAACTCAGTAAACAATTGACTCATAGTGATTTTAGTAAAGACATATTTATTCAGTGTTCAGATACTAAAGTTCAAGCTCAACTTCAATTCTATAAGACTGAGTCTTTCTTAAATTTTGTAAAACTTCAGTTACCTGATATTTCAATAACAGGTTTCTATGTATCAGGTACTGGTAAACAAGGTAGAGTACCTCTTAGAGATATTTGTAGAAAATTTGGATTAAGTGAGTATAGTGATAAAGAAAAGATTGTTGCGATACAAAAAGAATTAAGAGAGAAGAAAGTTGCGATATCAAAAGTCGCTGGATTTGATGAGTATTACATATTACCAAGAGGTCCAAGAGAGACCGATGAAGAACAAGAATTGACATTCAAAAAAGGTGCGAGAGCGGCTGGAATGGCAAGAGAGTTCTTAAAATTTGCTCAGAAAAAGACTTTGAATAGACAATTATTGAATAAATTCATTGAAAAAGTTGCCTAAATTAGGCCTTGACAATATATCAGATTACCTGATATTATATAATTAGATGTTGAAAAAGAGAGGTATATATTATGTTAACACCTAAAAAACAAGAGTTCGTTAATGCGATGTCTAAAGAATATGGCGAAGGTGCCGTAGTTTCTAGATTTGAGATTAATGAGTTCGCATCTAAGAATGGATTTAACAATCCTTCTTGGTTAAAGAAACCACAATACAAATGTGGTCACGGTAAGTATCAGTTACCTACCGAAGAATCAGAGGTTACTCAAGTTGTAAGTAAACCTATTCAACCTGTTCAGACACCTGAACAGACTTCAGTAAATTTAATTGCTAATGCATTCGAAGTTCAAAACTTAGTTCCTTCAAAGTTCGAAGGTTTTGTTCCTTGGGGTCATTACAATACTATCAAACAGATTTCTAAATCTGGTATGTTCTACCCAGTATTTGTTACTGGTCTATCTGGTAACGGTAAAACTTTGATGATCGAACAGATTCACGCTGAGTTAAAGAAAGAACTTATCAGAGTTAACATCACAATCGAAACAGACGAGGACGATTTACTCGGTGGTTTCAGACTTGTTAACGGTGAAACAAAGTTTGTACCTGGGCCTGTTATCGATGCAATGGAAAGAGGTTGTACTCTTTTACTTGATGAGTGTGACTTAGGTTCAAATAAACTTATGTGTTTACAACCTGTCTTAGAAGGCAAGGGTGTTTATCTTAAAAAAGTAAACAAGTGGGTGACACCAAAACAAGGATTCAATGTGATGGCGACTGCCAACACTAAAGGTAAAGGTTCTGAAGACGGTAGATTTATCGGAACTAATGTTCTTAACGAAGCATTTCTAGAAAGATTTGCAATCACTATCGAGCAACCTTATGCAGACAAGAAAGTTGAAAGTAAGATTGTCATCGGTTCTATGAACAAGTATGGCAAAGTCGATGAGAAGTTTGCAGAAAACTTAGTGACTTGGGCAGAGGTTATTAGAAAAACCTTTTACGAAGGTGGAGTTGATGAGATCATCTCTACCAGAAGACTTGATCACGTTGTCAAGGCATATTCAATCTTCAAAGACAAAGTGAAAGCGATTGACCTTTGTGTTGCAAGATTTGATGATGACACCAAAGAGTCATTCTTAAATCTTTATTCAAAGATTGATGCTGGGGTGGATGTATCTGCTCCTGCCGTAGAGAATGAAGTCGAACAAGACGAAGTGGTCGATCCGTATGAATAAAAAAAGTTTTGTATGGGGGTTGACTTTTGAAAGTTAATTCCCATATAAATATACGGAACATGCCGAAAGGGTGTTCAAATTAACTTGCTTAAAAAGGAGAAAACTATGAATGACATTACATTCTTTAATAGGCTAAGGCCTTTCACAATTGGTTTCGATGATGTATTTGATACCTTCGAAACTCTTTCAACATCAAACACTTTCAGTAGCACATATCCACCATACGATATTGTAAAAGTAGATGACTACAAATACAATGTGGAGTTGGCTGTTGCTGGATTTAGCAAAGGTGACATAAAAGTCGATTATGCAGATAATACTCTCACAATCGAAAGCAAAAAAGAAACCAAAGAGGAAGAAGACAAATTTATCCACAAAGGTATATCTAAGAGATACTTCAAAAGATCATTTACAATCGCAGATGATGTGGTAGTGAATGGTGCCGAACTCAAAGACGGACTCTTGACTATTGAATTAGAAAAGATATTGCCAGAGGGTAAAAAGCCTAAGACTATTGAAATTAAATAGTTTTTTTAATAAAGGGGGTTGACAATAACCCCCTTTTTAGTTTATATTATGTACAAGGAGATTTATTATGGCAAAAGTATTTGATTTACAACCTGGTGGTTTAAAGGACGGTGGTCAAGCAACTTTAAACGAAGAAGAATCCAATAAACTTACAAAAATTTCAGAAACAAATAAAGAACATGATGATACTAATTCAGGTTTAAAAATAGCACAAAGAAATAAGATTGCCGCTCATTTCATGCGTGTGGAAATACCTGAACCCATTACTAATGAAATATGGGAGAACAGAGGTGTCATGTTTCAACCTGGCAATGAAGACAT
>CETN01020456.1_pt1 | contig 23446 bp, 6 predicted proteins | sample 531301 | NCBI WGS metagenome assembly CETN01 (sample SAMEA2622656, study PRJEB7988) | marine metagenome | isolation source: saline water (ENVO:00002010), including
ATTTTTCTATATTAATAGACACTTTAGCATATAACTCTTATATAACTTCTTATAATACAAACATGGCTGTCAATGAGTCTTTCATTGATAGTGCTACTCTACGTGAAAATGTTGTATCATTAGCAAGAAATATTGGTTATGTACCAAGATCAAGTAAATCATCAACTGCAATTGTTAATTTTAATGTTAATGTATCAGGATCAGATGTACTCAGTGTCAAATTAAACGCAGGTATAGTTGCTTTAGGTTCGGTTCAAGGTGGAAATTACATATTTTCAATACCAGATGATATTACAGTTACTCCAAATAGTAATGGAATTGCTAGTTTTAATAATATTTCAATTTTTGAAGGTAGTTATCTTACAAAAACCTTCAAAGTAGATAGTTCACAAACAAATCAAAGGTTTATATTACCAAATACAAATATTGATACATCTTCAATTCGTGTTGAAGTGAAGGATAATGAAGGAACTTTAACTTATAATGCCTTTACTAACATATTTGATGTTAATTCTGAGTCAAGATTATTCTTGATACAAGAAATTAATGATGAAAAATATCAGATTCTTTTTGGGGATGGTATTTTAGGTAAAAAATTATCTGATGCAGCAGAAATAAATGTTAGTTACATAGTCACAAATGGAAAAGATGGAAATAACGCTGTAAACTTTAATTTTTCGGGAAGATTAACAGATAATAATGGTGCTGATATTACAAGTGGAATATCCCTCTTAACAACCCTACAACGGTCTGAAAATGGTGATTCGATAGAATCTATTGACAATATAAAATACTTAGCTCCAAGGGTCTATGCGTCTCAATATAGAGCAGTTACACCAAATGATTATAAGAGTCTAATACCCTTTCTATACCCAAACGTTGATTCTGTAAGTGCATATGGGGGTGAAGAACTTGATCCACCAGAATTTGGAAAAGTTTATATCACTATTAAACCAAAATACGGAGAGGTATTATCTGATGTAGTTAAAGATTCTATTAAAAATGATCTTAAAAACTATACTGTAGCTGGAATTAAACAAGAACTTCTTGATTTAATGTATCTTTATGTTGAATTTAATACAACTGTATCGTATGATACTGGATTTATCTCAGATAAGTTAAATTTACAATCTAGAATTTTATCAACAATTGAAAATTATGCAAAATCAACCGATATCAATTCTTTTGGAGGAAGATTAAAATATAGTAAATTACTTTCTCAAATTGATAATGTTGATAATGGAATTACCTCAAATATTACGACTCTTGTAATGAGAAGGAATCTAAGTCCTTTAATAAATCAAGTTGCAACTTATGAAGTTTGCTATGGAAATAGATTTCATGCAGATTTAGAAGGCTTTAATATTCGTTCTTCATCATTTAGAATAGAAGGAGTTGATGGAGATCTATTTTTAACCGATTTTCCAGACACTAATCAACTCACAGGAGTTGTTAAATTTTTTACGTTCGTTGATGGTGTAATAACTTATGTTAATAATAATGCAGGTTCAGTTGATTATATGAAAGGTGAAGTAAACTTATTTCCAGTAAATATTACATCAACATCACTATTAGATCGTGTTGAGATTGAAGTTACTCCCGAATCAAATGATATTGTCGCAAAAGAGAACCTTTATATTGTGCTAGATACTACAGGAAATAGTAAATTAAACCTACTAGAAGATGTTCTTGTTTCTGGTTCAAATATTTCAGGAACAAATTATGCACCACCCTCTAGTTTTATTAGCAATAAAAAATATACAAGATAAGAAATGTCTGATAAAAAAGTTAAAATTTCAAATATTCTGGGAAGTCAAATACCAGATTTTATACAAGCAGATAATCCACTCTTTAAAGAGTTTTTAACTCAATACTATGAATCTGAGGAACGTGAGTATGGAACAACATACTTAGCTGATAATATTTCATCTTTTAAAAATATATCTACAGTCTCAGATATTTCTCTGGTTGAAAAACAAACAGTTAATGCACCAAATAGTACTGCTCCAGAATTACCAGTTATTTTAACTTCTAAAATTTTTGCTTTTGATGATATTATTAATGTGAATCAAACTGTTGGGTTTCCTGACAAGTATGGTTTACTAAAAATTGGTAATGAAATTATTACATATACTGGAAAAACTGATACTTCATTTACAGGATGTATTCGTGGATTTAGTGGTATCTCAAATATTAAAACTCAGGGAAATCCTGAATTTTTAACATTTAGTTATACAAATGCATCAACACATGAATCTAATTCATTTGTTCTGAATTTAAGTTTTCGTTTTGTAACTGAATTTTATAGAAAATTTAGAAAAAACTTTTTACCAGGTTTAGAGGGAAAAAGTTTTGCTTATGGATTGAATGTAGAAAATATTTTATCAAGAGCAAGAGATTTTTACAGTTCAAAGGGAACAGATACATCTCTAAAGATACTCTTTCAAGTTTTATATGGTGAACAGATTGAAGTTATTAAACCATTTGATCAAACAATTAGACCCTCAGAATCTAGATGGGATATAACTGATGACATTATAGTTGAGGTCTTATCTGGTAATCCTCTAAATTTGAAAGGAGTTAAGATATATCAAGATTCATTTACCAATCCAACTGCTAGTGGAGCAGTTTCAGATGTATCTACAAAGTTTTTAGGTGGTAAACTATATTACCGAATATCTTTTTCAAAGGGAACAATATTTAATAAATTTAAAATTTCAACAAAAACTAGAGTAGTATCAACTGCACAGACAAATAGTATTATAAGTGTAGATTCTACAATTGGGTTTGGAGAAACTGGTAATTTTTACTATCCAAACGCAGATAATATATACACTTTAGCAGAATTTAAATCAAAATCAAGTAATCAATTTTTTGGGTGTACTGGTATAACTACAACTTTAACAGAATCAGATCCAATTATAGATTTGAATTTTATTTATGGATATGAAAACAATGATTTAACCAAAATTTGTCAAATGAGAGTGGTTGGATCAATTAGAAAAACTTCTGACAATGTTAATACTACAAAATATTTTGATCTTAATGATTCAATTAAAGTAAAACATTTAGGAGAAAAATACGATGTAGATGATTTAAGATTTAATACTTGGTTTTATAATAACATATCGTATGTTGATGTTATTCAACATCCATCAGGATCTGGTAGTGATGCAGCAAAAACATTCAATACTTTGTCAGAACATTTTTTAAAAGTTGGTGATAGGATTGATGTTATATCTAAAAATACTGGAGTTTCTGTTTTAGAGAATGTAAGGGTAGATGTAATAAACAATTCTAAACAATTCCAAGCTAGTAGTGGTGTAAATGCATTTGGTGATTACACAATTAAAAAAAGATTAAACTACGTATCTTCTAATTTTGGTATTACATCACTTTTATCAAATATTCAAAATTCTTTTGTGGATTCTGAAAAAAATGCTTATATTGCATGTTCGGGATATCCATCTTTTGATAGTCAAACAACCAATAGGTCACATGAATTTAATTCAAATAATGTTAGCACTAGTAATAATACAATTACTATAAATGATCATAATTTTTTAAATGGTGAAAAAGTTTACCTGTCAATTATACCCAATTCTGGATTATTTGATATTGATAGTGGTTATTATTTTGTAAATGTAGTTGATGATAATACGTTTAGATTATCTTTAAATTCCTCTGACATTTATATTAATAATTTTCAAAAAATTAAATATAACAATGTTGGAGTTGGTATCCATACCATAACACCTGCAGATTTACATGATGGTAAAAAATTAGATAATCAAAATAATTTTAAAAGAATATTCAGAAAACCAAAAATAAAAGTTAATAGCACTAATATTACTGGGCCAATAGGATTATCTTTAAACGGTGTAGAGTATCATTCACCAATTTCAAACGACTCAGTTTTTTATGGACAGATTGATGAAATTGAAGTTTTGGATTCTGGAGATAATTATAATGTTATTCAACCTCCATCATTATCGATATTGGATGATAATGGAAATGGATGTCTAGCTAATGCTAATTTTTCAGGATCAGTATCAGAAATAGTTTTAGATAAAAAAGGATTTGATTATGCAACCACGCCATCAGTAAAAGTAATTGGTGGAAATGGATCTGGTGCTATTTGTGAAGCAAAAATGAGAGGATTTACTCATAGCAAAACATTCATTGAGTCTGAAATAGATGTAACAAATAATAAAATTATAGGAGATCATAGATTTTTAGATGGAGAGGAGGTTACATATATCGCCACAGGAACACCAATTGGAATCAATACTGCTGTTAATGTGGGATTTAACACTGATAGATTGACATCTGAAACAACTTATTTTATTGCAAAAATTGATGATAATTCATTTAAATTAGCAATAAATCAAGAAAGAGCATTAAATAAAACAAATTTAATAGAATTTTTAGATGATGGAAACAAAAGTCATACATTTAGATCCAAAAAAATAAGAAAAATTATTGATAGAATAATTGTTAATGATTCTGGATCGGGATATGATAATCATAAAATTTCAATAAGAAGTAATAACTATCCAACTAGTAATCTTTTAGAAACTTTTAGTGGTGTAAATGTTGAAAATAATTACATTTATGCTAAGAATCACAATTTGAAAAATGGTGATGTTTTAGAATATCAATTTGATGGTTCAGTTATATCTGGATTATCAACATCAAAAACATATCAAGTGACAATTATTGATAGTGATAAATTTAAATTAAGTGATGCTGGAACAATAAATGCAATAACAAATACAAATTATGAGAGAAAAATATATGTAAATTTAAATAGTGTTGGCGTGGGAACACACACATTTAAATATCCAGATATAGAAGTTAATATTGAAGGTGTAGTATCTGTTGGAACAACAACTTCAATTCCTGATTATTTTAAAGCTACTGCTACACCTGTAGTTAACGGTAAATTAAAAAATGTTTATATTGAAGACGGAGGAGTTGGATATGGAGTTACAAATATTATTAATTACATAAATCCACCCAAAATAAAATTATTAACTGGAGATGAAAATGCGGTTATACGTCCAATTATTGTTGATGGTAGAATAACAGATGTTGACATCATTAATGGTGGAACTAACTATACAACTCCACCAAATCTTGAAGTTATTGGAATTGGTGGCACATCTGGAACTGTAGGACAATTTGCAGAATTAAAATCTATAGTTTCAAATGGAACAATTACAGGAGTTACTATAATTGAGGGTGGATCTGGTTATAATTTAAATAATACTTTTGTAAAAATCACTCCTGCTGGATCTGGTGAAATTATTAACACTAAAATACATGAATGGAAAATAAATGCAGTAGAAAGATATAATTATACTCTAACTGAAAATAACTCTCAATTTATTCAAATACGTGGAGAAACATCGAAAAATAATAGTATCTGTTCATTTTATCCAGTAAAGAAATATCGTATTTTACTTACAGATAATATCGATGATACTAATACTGCAGAATCAACTGACAATCATTCAAAAATTGTTGGCTGGTCTTATGATGGTAATCCAATATATGGGCCAGTTGGAGAAAGAATAGGAATTGGACTTACCTTTTTAAGATCTAGTTACATTCTTAATCCAATTTCTGATCCCCAATTAAGACCTTCATCTTATGGCAATGGTTTTTTCATTAAAGATTATACTTATAATGGAAGTGGAGATTTAGATGAAAATAATGGTAAATTTATAATAAATTCTGATTTTCCAGAGGGGACATACGCATATTTTTCAACTATAGACAGTACAACTAAAAATCCTTCATTTCCATATATAACATTTTCACATCGTGATCTTACAGATGAATTTAACTTAACGGTTGATAGTAAACAATTAGATACTATTTTAAATAGTGGTGATTATAAAAGAAATGTTACTCATTTAGGATTAAATGATGAGTTTAGGAGATATCCTTTACTTCAAGATTCTTTAAATTCAAATGCAGAAATAAAAGTTAGTTCAATTGAATCATCTACAATAACAGGTATTAAAATTGATCAGTTTGGATCTAATTACAAAGTAAATGATAAATTAAATTTCAATGATCCTACTATTTTAGCTAAAGTTGATCAGGTGATAGGACAGCCTATTGTTTCTGTGGAAACTACGAATACAATAGTAGATAATCTTATATTTACAGTATTGGATGGAAAAGTTACAGGAATATCAACAATTCCTCATAATCTCTCTGATGGTGATATTGTAGAAATTTCAGGAATAACATCAACAAGTTACAAAAATTTGGAGGGAGTTAGAACAATAGGAGTTTCAACAGTTAGTTCTGGGTTATCAACAAATATTTTAGATGTTTCTGCAACTGGAATCACAACATTTGTAACTTTTTCTGATTCTACTATTTCTAGAAAATTTAAAGTTGATGATGTTATTGAAATAGGAAATGAACAGTTTCTTATACTTGGACATGATGATGTTAATAACAGATATAGAGTTAGAAGAGGACATAATTCAACAACATCATCTACTCATTCTGCAGGAACCATAGTTAAAAGATCTGAAATATCATTTAATTATCCAATATCTAAGGATGTTAAAAATAAAAATGTACAGTTATCAGCAACAAGATATTTTGAATTGGATAAATCGGTTGGGATAGGAACAACAACTACCAATGTAGTAGTTGGATTTGCTGGTAGTTTACCAATTAACAAATCAATTCCAGCAAAAGCAATATATCTACCAAATCATAATTTTGAAAATGGTGATGAAGTAAGATTAACTTCTATTGGATCAACTGTTAAGGGAACAAAAAATGTTAACTTATCAAATGCATTTGATTTAGCTGGGATTGGCACATTTTATTGTTCTAAAATAAACGATGATTTTATTGGATTATCAACAGAAAAAACAAATTTTAATTCTAATCAAATATTTTTTGAATCAATCAATATCAGTAATGGTGATGATAATAAGATTGAAAGAATAACTGAAAATATTTCTGGTTTTGTAAGAAAAATAAATGGAACAGTAACTGTTGCCACAGCTACAACTACAGGACAGCAGCATGGGTTATCTGAAAGAGATAAATTTGAATTACATATAACTTCAAGTAATACACAAACTTTTGATTTAAGATATAATTCAACTATTGGAAAGTTGGTAGTTAATCCTATATCTTTTCTAGATTCAGCTATAGGAATAGGAACAACAAATTCTAGGATAAAAATTGATAATCATGATTTTAAAACTGGAGATTTAGTTGTTTATAATTCATCAACACCAGCGACTCCATTAGTTAATAATGGTGTTTACTATGTAATTAAAGATTCAATAAATGATATTAGATTAGCAGAAAATTTATATGATTTATCTCAGTTTCCAGTTAATTATATAAGTATTGGGGCAACTAGTGGACAGAATCATCAAATATCAAAAATAAATCCAAAATTAACTTTTTATAAAAATAACCAAATAAATTTAATAACATCAGATTCAAGTCTAAATGATTTTGATATAGACTTTTATGAAGATATAAATTTTCAATCAAAATATAACACAAATTTAATCACTAAAACAAGTGGTAGTATTTTAATATCTGTTGGAAGTTCTTTATCTACTGAATTTTTCTATAAAATTGAAGGAAAAAATAATAATATAAGTAAAACTTTATTTTTACCAGTTGATGAAAGAGTTATTGATTATGCCAAGATAGAAGTAGTTGATTCTATTTTTAATAGAGAACACATAGTTACTGGAATCGGAAGTACTACATTCAATTTTAATCCGAAAATTATAGCAGAAACTAATTCGTATACATCTTCAGGTTTTTCATCTGCATTTTATTCAACACAATCAACAGGAGAAATTGGAGGAATATATTCTGTAAAAGTTCTTAGTGATGGAATAAATGTTGATAATTTACCAATTGTTACTTCCATAGGAACTACAACTGGAGTAAACGCTGTTGTATCTGTAGAAACAGATAAAATTGGATCTGTTTCTGACACTCAAGTTGTGAATCAAGGATTAGAATTTTCACCAGATAAAACTTTAAAACCAAAAGCAGATAGTAATTTAATTTTAGAACTAAAGGATACTTTAACTCTTGAACGCATAGATATAATTTCAGGTGGAATTAATTATACAAGTCCACCAAATGTGTTAGCTATAGGTAAAACATCTATAGTTGCACAGACATTTTTAACGGGATCTTCAGTTAATAATATTAAAATTTTAGCAAATGAAAGTGGTTTATCTGAAGATCTTAGAATAATACCAATAACAAATTCTAACGGAATTGTTGTAAAAGGAGCATCAACTGACTCTAATAAAACAGTTACATTAGAATTAAGAGCACCAATTCCAGACTCTGGATCTGGCAGTGGTTTTTACAATAATTCTGGTAGTTTTCCCTTTGAGATAGGTGATGAAATATTTGTTGAAAATATTAAAATAACAAATCAAGCAGATGGATATAATTCAAGTGATTATAATTACAAATATTTCACTGTAGTTGGTATTGATACTAGAGGTGGTGAAGAATCCGTAAGTTACTCTTTAGTTGGTCTTGGAGCAAGTGGGGGAATTTATCAAGTAGATAATAATTTTGGTAGAGTTATAAAAAAAGAAAATTTAGCAGAATTTTCTCCAGTATTTAAAAAGACATCTTTCAATGATAATGAAGTTGTTAAAGTTATTGGAAAAAATACTTTGGGAGTGGTAGCTAAAAATGGTTGGGATCAATTATCAGAATCTTTAAAAATATTTAATGCTAATGGAGATTTTGTAGAGGGTGATGTTATTAGAGGAACTATAAGTGATAATAAAGGAACAGTAACAAAACAATTTAAATTTGATTTTGATTTAGATGTAAACAGCACTGCAAGAAACTTTAATGGTTGGAAAGATGATGTTGGTAAATTAAATTTAGATATCCAAAAAATACATGATAATGATTATTATCAAAGATTTTCTTATTCAATAAAAGGTGATGTTCCATTTGAAATGTGGAAAGATTCTGTTAATAGTTTAGGTCATATTGCAGGATTTAAGAATTTCTGTAATTTAGGTATAGGTACAACCGCTAATGCAACCGAAGGAAAAACAAATCTAAAACCAACTGCAGAATCACAAATAGACTTTGATGTTAATATTGATGAGGAAGCATCTGTTCATGAAAGATTTTATTATGATATGGTTGGTGAGGACACTGAAGATGAAAATTTATCAAAATTAGTCATATTTAGATCTAAAGTTTTAACAGATTATAATGAATCAGTATCTAATAAAGTTCTTTTAATTGATGATATAAGTTCACAATTTACAGGAATCGTAACTTCAACTGGTGGTGGAGTCATAGGAACAACTAATTTTAATTTATTTACTGGAGGTGATTCATTATTCCATAGGGAATTTGACCCATCTACTATAAACACTACAAATCATCAGTTAACTATCCCTAATCATAATTTTAATACAGGTGAAAGATTAATATATAAACCTCATTCTGGTCAGTCTCCAATTGGAATTGGAACTACATCAGATACAAATACAGGTGTTGCTGCAACAACTTTATTACCATCAGAAATTTTCGCAATTAAAGTTGATAATGATAAAGTTAAAATTGCGATTGCTGCCAGTTTTGCTTCTGCTGGAGTTGCAGTTTCCTTTACTAATACAAGTGGTATTGGTAACACCAATACTATTTTTGTTCCATCGGATGATGCTACAATTAGAACTTTAATTTCCATTGATAATATGATTCAAAGTCCTGTTGGATTTTCAACAATTATTTCTGTAGGATTATCTACTGCAGTTGGATTATCAACAGATATTATATTTTTAAATGATGTTTCAGAAATTTCAGGAAAATCATTGATTCAAATTGAAGATGAAATAGTTAAAGTAAATTTAGTTGGTGTTGGATCTACAAATTCATTAAATGTAATAAGAGGTGAAATGGGAACTGTTTCTGCAGCACATACTGTTGGTGCAGCAGTTACAGTAGTTAAAGGTGATTATAGAATTGATCAGGGAAGAATATATTTCTCTGAAGCACCTTATGGCCCGACTGCTAGTTCTGGTATTGTTACTTTTTCCACTTTTTCTGGAAGAGCATATTATCGATTAGATTATACCACTAATTTAATTATTGATGATATATCAGATAGATTTGATGGATCTACAGATAAGTTTGCTATAACATCAAGAGGAAATGATATATCTGGAATTACTAGTGAAAAATTTGGAACACTATTGATTAATAATATTTTCCAAAAACCTTTTTATGGAGATGTTGGGGATATTAATAAATCAGATTACAGATTAGTTGGATCTGGGCAGACAATTGATTTTACTGGAAGTTCTCTAGATAAAGATTTACCTAGAGGTGGAATTATTAATGAATTTGATGTTGGAATAGGAAGTGGATATCAAATTCCAAGAAAAGCAATATTTACTGCAGTTGTATCTGCAGGTGGAACAATTCAATCTGTTGGCATAGCAAGTGGAGGTGCAGGTTATCTAGCAAATCCATTAGTATCTGTTAGTTCAACAACTGGAGTTGGAGCAGCCATTTCTGCTTTTGTTACTGCTGGTGTAGTTACATCTGTGACTATTAATAATCCTGGTACTGGTTATACATCCACAGGAATTTCAACTGGAATTAATTTTGTTACAGTGGCACCTCCAAGTCCTTATAAAAATATACCTCTGTCTGGTGGTAACGGATCAGGTGCTACTATGGATGTTGTTGTGGGAACTGGTGGAAGTATTATATCGTTCAACATGTCAAATCGTGGTATTGGTTATGAAATTGAGGATACTTTACAATTGACAACTTTACCATTCCAAGTTGGAATAGGAACAAGTGCATTTAACATTACTGTAAAAAATAAATTCCAAGATAAATTCTCAGGATGGACTTTCGGACAGTTGTTAGAACTTGATGATTTTAGTTCACAATTTAATGGATTTAGAAAATCATTCCTTCTTACTAGAACTATCACAGATAAACAATATTATAGTATAGTGGCAAGAGAAGGATCAGGAATTATTCTTAAAAATAATTTCTTAGTCTTCATTAATGATATTTTACAAATACCAGATAAAGACTATACTTTTGAAAGTGGAACAAGATTTAGTTTCAAAGAAGCTCCAAAATCAGGAAGTAAATTTAAAATTTATTTCTATACTGGATCAAATGACGACTTTGTTGAAACCGATGTTGATGAAACAATAAAACCAGGTGATGAATTAAGATTGCAATACTTTAGTGAAGAAACTGTTAATTCTGGTATTGTAACAGCAACTCCTCATAATTTAGTTGATACTGTTACTATAGTAAACAGTGGAACTGGATATAGTATAGGTGAAGAAGTGGAACTCTTGGGTGGATCTGATGAATCAGGAATTGGTAATACAGGTTTTCCTAGAAATCCAAATGCAGATTTAGTTAAACTAAAAATTGATTCAATATCATCTTCAGTTGATGAAAATGGTGATCCTCTTGGAGAAGTTACAGGTGTAAGTATTATAAACACTGGAACATTATATACATCTGGAATAAAAAATGCGATTGGTGGTTCTGGATCAAATTTATCTGTTAGAGTTACAATTGATGATGATTCAAAGGTTAGAACCGAATCTAGAATTGTCGAAGATAAAGAATCAGAGCAAAGTAATCGAGTTGTATATGAGTTAATTGCATCAGATACTGTAGAAACCACAACATATTCAGGAGTTGGTATATCCACTGATCCTGATTTCTCTCGTCCTGTGATGTGGAGAAAGCAAACAACTGATGTAGTTATCGATGGTCAGAGTATATCAAAAGAAAGAAATTCTTTGGAACCACAAATACTACCAACAACAGGAATTATAAAATCTATTAGTTCTTCTGATACAAAAATATGTGTTAAAGATACTTGGTTATTCCAACAAGTGGATAATTTAGGACAAACTCAAAACGATATAAGCATAGTTGGATTAGGAACAACTGCTGTTGTAGAGACAATTGAAAGGGTAACATATGCTGGAGATTATGGAATCGTAGTTGGTATTGGTGTTAGTTCAGTAGGTATCAATACAAGCGGCCCTGCTCTCTTTTTTGAAATTAAACCAGATCCTACTGAAGATTTTGGAATATACTCTCAGAATCCAGGATCAACAAATAAAATAACAAGATCAGGAATATCAACTGGTGATTATTTTGTAATTGAAAATACATTTATAGGAAATGGAATCACTGGAATAAGAACAACTTCTTCTGGGCCAGAAACTGTAAGTATTGGTAATAGTTTCTTAGATAATGTATATTATGTCGAGCATTTTGTTTCTGTTGGATCTTCAATAACAAGAATTTTTGCAAATGTCAATTCAGTTTCAGGAATAAATACTGCAGGTTTGTCTACTCATTTCAAATCTGGAAATTATAGTTGGGGTGCAATTAATGTAAGTAGAAGTTCTACTTCAAAACCATTTACTTTCCATAACCAAAACGGTTTACTTGGAATCGAAACCTCAGCTCAAATTGTAAGAACTCTACCTCTGAGAACTTCTTACTCATAACAGGTATAAATAATCAAAAAAATGTAAGTATCAATGCCCGCAATAATCACTGACCAATATCGATATATTAAATGCAGAAACTTTTGTTGATAGTTTTGTAGGTATTGGCACATCTGGAAATAATAATTATTATGCGTTTCTGGGACATCCAAATCCCACAAATATAAGCATTAAAAATTATGGAGCTCCTAATTGGGGTGCAGAATTGCCAGCTCCAGTAGATTCTTTTTCTCAAGAAAGTTTTTACTATGATAGTATGTTATTTTTAAAAAAAATTACATCAAATGATGTTCGAAGGGTAATTCCAAGAATAAATTGGCAAGTGGGAACTGTATATGAAATGTATAGAAATAATTATTCAGCTGATAATAGTTACACTGATGAGAATAGAACACCAAACACTAATTCTACATCTCTTTATGGGTCAAATTACTATGTTGTAACTTCTGAATTTAAAGTTTATCTTTGTATTAACAACGGAACAAGTCCAGATAATACTAAGGGAGTGGGATCTGAAATAGAACCAACTCATACAAATACAACTCCACAGGCAGCTGGTAATGGATCTGATGGGTATTTGTGGAAATACCTTTACAGTATCACACCATCAGATATAGTAAAATTTGTTACAACAAAATTTATACCACTTCCACAAAAATGGGGAGATACTTCTAATTTAGCAATTAAAGATGCTGCTGTAGACGGAAAAATTGAAACTGTTGTATTAAAAAGTAAAGGAACTGCCATTGATATAGATGGTTTTCCTAATGGTTCAATTTCAGGTATTCCAATCGATGGAGATGGAACTGGTGGATTTGTAACTATAAAAATTAGTAATAAATCAATTGAACGTGTAGAAAGTGTAGTTGGTGGAAGTGGTTATACTTATGCTGAAGTTAGATTTGAATCTGGAACATATAACGGGAAAGATCTTGAAGCAGGAAGTGGTGCAAGTTTTGAAGTGGTAATACCTCCAAAAGGGGGACATGGTGCTGATGTATATCGTGAATTGGGTGGATTTAGAGTTATGACATATGCTAAATTTGATAATAATATTAATGATGCTCCCGATTATGTTGTAGGTAATAACTTTTCTCGTGTTGGAATAGTTAGAAACCCACTTCAATTAAGTGGAACTGACCTTCTAAATAGTACGACTGCAACTAATTTAAGTGCTTTAAAGTTAAAACCTGCTGATGGTTCTAGTAAAAAAATTTCAGATATAACATATACTTCTAACAGTTTAATTACTCAAACTGTTGGACTCGGATCTACTGCGGTTGGTTATGTTGCTTCTTGGGATCCAGAAACTGGAGTACTAAAATACTATCAACCAGTTGGTTTTTCAACACTTTCACAATACTCTTATCAAAAACTTGATTTTGTAGGTGAAAATATTGTAATTACTGGAGGAAGTCCAGAAAATGCAACTGTTGATGACAATTTTAACGGTGGTACTGCTACTGTCGGTGGTGCAAGCCAAAGTTTAGGTCAAACATTTGTTAACGGAAAAGCAAACCCAGATGTTAAAAAATATTCTGGAGACATTATCTATGTTGATAATAGAGCACCAGTAACAAGAACAACTTCACAAAAAGAAGAAGTAAAAATCGTCATAGAATTCTAAAAAGATGCCACAAAATACTAATTTAAACGTTTCTCCTTATTTTGATGATTTTGTTGATAGTAAAAACTATCACAAGGTTTTATTTAAACCAGGATTTCCAGTTCAAGCTAGAGAATTAACTACTTTACAAACAATTTTACAAGATCAAGTTGAAAAATTTGGACAGCATTTTTTCAAAGAAGGTGCGATGATAATTCCAGGTGGAGTTTCTTACGATCCTGATTATACTGCTGTAAAAATAGATCCTAATTTTTTAAATATTCCAGTTAGTAGTTATACAAAAATTTTAGCAGATAATAAAATAGAAATAAAAGGAGAAACCACTGGTGTAGAGGCAATAGTAGTTAATAGATTAACATCTTCACAGTCAATTGATGGGTTTGATACTCTTTATATAAAATATACCAAATCAGGCACAGATGGTTCAACAAAAATTTTTGCTGATGGAGAAAATTTAATAACACTTTCTAGTATAAATTATGCTAACACAAGTATCGCAGCAAATGGACAGTTTGCAAGATGTATTGTTTCAGATTCAACATCCACTGGATCTGCACTTTCTGTAAGCGAAGGTGTATTTTTTATTAGAGGATTTTTTGTTAAAAATGTAACTTCTACTATAATACTAGATCAATATACAAATAAACCAAGTTATAGAGTTGGATTTTTACTAAAGGAAGAGGTTGTGAGTCCATCTTTAGTTAACTCTGATTTATATGATAATGCAAAGGGATTTGCTAATGAAGCAGCACCAGGTGCTGATAGATTTAAATTATCAACAACGTTACACAAAAAATCTTTAACTGATAATGATGATGGTAATTTTGTTGAACTTTTTAGAGTTGAAAATGGAACTGTAGAGGAGATAGTAACAAAAACAGAGTATAATATTTTTGCATCCGAATTAGCCAGAAGAACTTATGATGAATCTGGAGATTATTATGTAAGACCATTTTCCCTTGAAGTAAGAGAATCTTTAAATGATAGAATTGGAAATAGAGGAATATATTTTGACACCCAAACAACTAAAAATGGAAATACTCCTTCTGATGATATCATTACATTACAAATTTCATCTGGAAAAGCATTTGTAAGGGGTTATGAGATTGAAAAGGTATCTACTTCATCTTTAGATATATTAAAACCAAGAACAACTAAATTACTTGAAAATCAAAGTGTTCCAATTAGAGTAGGTACATCGATAAAACTTACAAATTTAAAAGGAACACCAGCGATTGGATTTGGAAATGATGCAAAAATAAAATTAGTTAATAGAAGATTAAATACAACTAAATTTGCCGAAAATGGAACAATTATTGGAGATGCTAGAGTTTTTGATTTTAATCAAAAAGCAGCTGCAGGTATAGGAGTCACAACTTTTGATCTAAAAATTTATGACATTCAACTCTACACAGTTTTAACTATATCCAATAGTTCAACTATTACTGCAGATTCTTATGTAAAAGGTAAATTTAGTGGATCGGCAGGATATGTGGTTTCAGCAGTTACTAATAATACTTCAATAACTCTTCGTGATGTAAATGGAGAATTTCAAATTAATGAACCACTAATTATAAATGGAATTGATTCTGGTAATAATGTTACAGCAATAGTTGATAATGATATTGAATCAATTAAAGCAGTTCATAGCACTAGTGGTTCAATTGGAGGAGTAGGATCTGGAAGTACAACATTTGCTGCAAATACTGTTTTAGATCGTAAAAAACAAGTATTTCCCGAAGGATCTCAATTTAATATAACCAATAATAATACGTTAAGATCTGCATCAGTTGCTGATTTTAGAAGTCAATTAAAAGTCGGTGATGTAATTTCATATTCAGCAGGAGGAGGAATAAATGATCTTCCACAATTCAATACAGTAACTCAAGTAGGTGTCAATAGTGTTGGTCTTGCATCAAATGCAAATGTTTTTAACGTTTGTGATGGTTCAGTAGAAAATGTTGATCCAGTTTCCATTTCTGTTTTAATTCCAACTTTAAATGAATCGGATAATCCTGGTTTAAGAGTTAAATTAGCAGACAAATATATTTCATCCATGAATGTTCTGGACAGTTCATATATTACTAGAAAACAATTTACAACAACAGTTTCAGCGAGTTCTGCTACCTTTAATATTTCTTCACTTGGTGGAGATACTAGTGAATTATTTTTTGAACTGTTTAGTTCATCAAATTATTTTTTAGATGTAAATAATGTACCAATAACTCTTTTTGATTCTCAGGTAACTGTTTCAAGTAATCTTAAAACAGTAACTATCTCTGGATTACCAAATGGAACTGCAGAATTAACTGCTGCAATAAGAAGAAGTAAATTAGTTTCAAAACAAAAAACTATTTCAAGATGCGAAAATTTAATTGTTAGTAAATCTGAGTTATCAGGATCTGGTATTGGATCAACATCTTTAAATGATGGATTATCTTTTAATGAAGTTTATGGAACGAGAGTTCAAGACGAAGAAATATCATTAAATTTTCCAGAGGCAACTCGTGTTTTAGCAGTATTAGAATCAAATGATACTAATGATCCTGAATTACCAGCAATAGCTGTTAGTGAGCAGAGTGATACATTTACAAGCAATGTATTGGTTGGGGAACAATTTATTGGTGGGACTTCAGGTGCAGTTGCTCGTGTAGTGGTTGTAGGAGCAACTCAGTTATCTTTTGTTTATGAAAACGAAAATGTATTCCAATTAGATGAAATCATCGCTCTGAAGACCTCTGGGATAACAGCTAAAATATCTAATATAACTATTGGTGATTCAAATATACTTGATGATTTTACTTTAGATAGTGGGCATCGAAATGATTTCGTAGACTATGCAAGACTTGTTAGAAATCCAGATACAGAAAAACCAACTCGTAAATTGAGAGTTATCTTTGATCGCCTAGTAAACGATGAGTCAGTCGGTAATATTGAAACTGTAAACAGTTACAATACTCTTGATTATTCAAGAGATTTGCCATTTGTTTTTGACAGTTGGGCTTCAGATTATATTGATTTTAGACCTAGAGTTGCACCATACACAGCAAATAGTAATTCTCCATTCTCTTATGCGTCTAGGAATTTTTCATCATCTAATTCCGAAACAGTAGTGACAAATAAAACTGTTGTTGTGGATTATTCTTACTACTTAGGTAGAGTTGATAGATTATACTTAACAAAAGAAGGAGTCTTTACTTTAAAAGAGGGAAAACCATCTAGAGTACCAAAATCACCAGTTCATGATGAGGGATCTTTCCAAGTCGCAACACTTTCATATCCTCCATATGTTCGTGAGGCAAATGAAGTTTTAACTAAAACTGTTCCACATAAAAGATATACCATGAGAGATATTGGTAGTCTTGAACATAGAATAAAAACTTTAGAAAATTATACAACTTTATCTCTACTTGAAACTGATACTAAAAACTTATCGGTAAAAGATCCTAACACAGGATTAGATAAATTTAAATCTGGTTTTTATGTGGATAATTTTAAAACTCATAAAACACATAATTTAAAAGGAGAATCTAATTTTGATATTGATATAGTAAAGGGAGAATGTAGACCTAGATCTACAGAAAGAAATATATCACTAGTTTTTGAAACAAATACTTCATCTAAAAACCCAATAACCACTGATTATAAATTTACTGAAGATTTTGATGATCTCAACATAACTAGAGGAGGGCCTGCATTAACTCTAAGTTATACAGACGTTACATTTATAGATCAACCAAATGCAACTAGAGTTGAAAATTTAAATCCATTCCTCACAGATATATTCGTTGGATCAATTGAGTTAACTCCAAGTTCTGATTTTTGGATTGAAGAAACAGTTTTACCATCACAAAATATTCAAGTAGATAGTGTTTTTGATAGTATAGCCGATTTATTGGGAGTAGATGATGATAATGGTGGAATGGCATCAAGTTTCTGGAATTCTCATGAAACTACTTGGAATGGTAGAGATAGTGCTACTTTAGTTGATGAAGAATTGATTGGACAGGAAATTTTATCTTCATCTACAACTAGAGACGTTCAAGATCATGGAAATAACATAGTAACAACCACAACAACAACTAAGGATGTTGAAAATACAATTAGACAAACATTTGAAGAATCTGGTGTAGAAAAAACATTTGGTTTAGAGTTATCTGCAGGTCAAGAAGTTATTGACTTGGGAACAAAAGTTGTAGGGATGAATATCCTTTATAATGTGAGATCAAGAAATGTTGAGGTTTTTGCTCAGAGATTAAAACCAAATACAAGATTCTATGTTTTCATGGAAAACACTGATTTAACAAAATATGCAGTTCCTAAGTATCTTCCAATTAAAATGGTAAAAGGTACTTTTGCAGTTAATGATATTGTAGAAAGTATATCACAATCTAATGAATTTACCACTACTCCTGAAATTAGATTTAGAGTTGCAACTCTTAATCATAAGGAGGGGCCATATAATGATCCAGAAGATACAATTACCAATTTACCATATCCAACTACAACATTATCATCAGCATACTCAAGCACTAGTGAAGTATTGAATATTGATACTGCAGATTTATCATTAGAAAATAATGTTGAAAATAGTGGATATGTAATCAAGGGTATGGAAATTGTAAATGAATCTGGAACTGCAGAAGCAACTGTTCAGGATTTAGCATTATTCAGTGATGAAAAAGGTGATTTAATTTTCTCCTTACATATTCCTGATCCTAAAATTACAAGCAATCCTGTATTTACAACAGGAAATAATACAATTAGAATAACAACAGATTCTGGTAATGCAAGTATATTAGATCCTGGTTCAAGTTCAGCAGAGGCAGAATATTTTGCAAGTGGATATCAAACAAGCACTCAAGAGCAAACTTTATCAATTAAACAACCACAAATAGAAAGAGTTCAAATTGGTTCTAAAGATGTAACCAGAAAATTTACAAAAGATAGAACTGAAACAGAAACTATCATAGAAACAGATATAGATATTGAAGAAGTTGATGACGATGATCCTTTAGCACAGTCATTTCAAGTAAAATCCGAAACTTATAAAAATGGTATATTTATTACTGGTGGAGAATTATTCTTTAAAACTAAAGATGAAAAAATTCCAGTAACTGTTCAGATAAGAACCATGAGAGATGGAATACCAACTAAAACAGTAGTTCCATTTGCTGAGACAAAAATAAAACCCAAAAACGTTAAATTATCTCAAGATGGTAGTGAAGCAACATCATTTAAATTTAAAACACCTGTATATTTGCAGAGTGGATATGAGTATGCTTTAGTTTTAATGGCACCAGCTACGCTTAATTACTTGGCATTTATCAATAGAATGGGTGAGAGTGATTTAATTACTCAGGGAATAAATTCAACTCAACCTGTTCTTGGTTCACTGTTTAAATCACAAAATAATAGCACATGGACACCAAGTCAATATGAAGATCTTAAATTCAAACTCAACAAAGCACAGTTTGTAACAAATGTACCATCTAGTGTTTTATTATTTAACTCTAGAATTAAACGTCATAGGATAAAGAAAAAAAATCCAGCCATTGCTTTTTCAAAAAGAGTTAGTGTTAATTTAGGATCAACAACTCAAACTGTGTTTACACAAGGAGATAAATTTGAACAGACGGTAGACAGTTTTAATCATACAGCAAAAGTATTTGCTGTTGGAGGCCCAATAAAAACTGGAGCATCAGGTAACAATCTGACGAGAGTTGAAAATACTGGTATTGGACTTACACCAACAAGTGGATCTCAAGTATACAGTGGAATTGGATTTACAAGTTTGACTGGATTTGGTCAGGGTGCAACTGCAAATGTCACAGTTCAAAATGGAGCAGTAACTGCTGCAAATATTAATATTCAAAACGGTGGTTCTGGTTATGCACCTGGTGATTTATTAATGTTAAATCCTCTTGGATCAACTGGATCGGGAGTTAGAGTTATTGTAAAGGGTCATGTCGGACTTGCTGGTACAAATGTAATTATATTAGATGATGTCAAAAATAATTTTATTGATAGTCAAGACATGAAGCACTTCCCTAATGGTGGAGGTGAAAATACAATCGCTGATGGTGATGTTACTTCAGTTATTCCAGATCCTGTAAGAGATGGATATACAATGAAAGTTAGACATAGAAATCATGGAATGCATTCAAATACAAATGAAGTTAAAATCACAAGATTTAATTCAGACGTTAAACCAACTACATTAACACAAAAAATTGATGATGATACGACTATCATATCCGTTACTTCATCAACTGGATTTGATAAATTTGAAGACCAAACAGTTTCTGCAGATTTTCCTGGATTTGTTCAGATAGATAAAGAAATTATAAAATATACAGGTGTATCAGGAAATGATTTAACTGGTATTACTAGATCTATAGATTCGGGTGACGATGAACGCAGAAAGTCGAATCACAAAGCAAAAGCATATGTGTATAAGTATGAGTTCAACGGTATATCTCTAAGAAAAATTAACAAAAGACACGATATTGATCCTAGAGAAAAAACATTTAATAGTTATCATGTTAAAGTATCTACAGCATCTACTGAAGTTTCATTTAAAACAACTAAAACTGGTGGTGGAAATGATTTACGTGTAACTCAAAATATACCTTTTGAAGCAATAAATCCACAAATAACATCAATAACACCTACTGGAACAAATATTTCTGCTAGAATTAAAACAACTTCTGGTACAAGTTTAAGTGGAAATGAACCATCATTTAATGATATGGGTTATGAAACGGTTGCGTTGAATAAGATTAATTATTTTGATACTCCAAGAATGGTAGCATCTGGAACTAATGAATTCCAACTACTTGATAATCAAAAATCCCTTTCTCTTGAACTAACACTTACAACTAATGATTCTGATGTATCACCAATGATTAACTTAGATACAGCTAATGCAATTTTACTAAGTAATCTTGTAGACGATAAAGTTGATAACTTTGAAACTGATAATAGAACAAAAATTCCAGGTTCTGAACCAAATAATGCAGTATATGAAACAAAAATGATTAATTTAGAATTTGTTTCTAATTCATTATTAGTTCAATTTGATGGACATCGAGAGGCAGAAGGTGATATAAGAGTATTTTATAAATTAGTTAGAAGTGATGGTAGTGGTGTTAGACAAAGTTACGTTCCATTCAATGGGGATGGGTTATCAGATAATTCTGTAAAACCAAATAGAACCAGAAATAGTTTCAGTGAATATAAATTTACTGCAGAAAATACACCTCAATTTAACGGATTTATGATTAAAGTTGTCATGACATCCACTAATCAGGCCAAACCACCTAGACTTAAAAACTTTAGAGCAATCGCTTTGAGATCATTTGAAATAGATTAATGGAAAGGTATTTAAAAGTAGAATCCGATAAAACTCATGTTAGAGATATGGACTCTAATGCCATTGTAAATAGAAATAAAGGTGAATTTGATAAATTTTTAAGTTTGTCTCAAAAAAAATATGAGGAAAAAAGAAAATTTGATAACATGCGTGAGGATTTAGATTCTTTAAAAAACGATATGAGAGAGATAAAAACTCTTCTTAAAAATATTATGGATAAATGATTTATAAATATTCCAAGATAGATTCTAATTAGTTAAATAATGGCAGCATATATTAGTAACATAATAATCGATGCTGGTGCTGATTTTGACCAAATTTTCAACTTAGAGGATTCGGCCAACTCACCTTTAGATTTGACTGGTTTTTCAGCCACGTCAAAACTAAAAAAACATCCTGCTTCTTTAAAGGACAAGGCATCATTTACAGTGTCATTTCCAAACAGAACACAAGGACAATTAAGAATATCTTTAGGATCTTCTATTACATCTGCTTTGAAGGCAGGTAGATATAGTTACGATGTATTATTAAATGATGGTTCTTTAAAAACTAGAATTGTTAGTGGAAGTGCAATTGTTACTGCTGGAGTTACTACAGGTTAATTAATATGGCTGATATAAAAGTCAGAGTCGGTTCAAGAAATGCCAAAAAGGTCATATCCACCATATCAGGTAGTGGAGGAACTTTAGGTGGATTATCAGATGTGGATATATCTGGTGGTTTAAAGGATGGAATGGTGTTAGTTTTTAATGCAGCAACGAGTAAATTTGAAGCAACTGATGAACTAACGCCAGGAGCAACACAAAATTTAAACATTAATGGGGGAAGTTTTTAAATGGCCAGCATAATAAGGACAAGAAGATCAACTGGCACTAGTGCACCCCCAACCATTGATTTTGGTGAACTTGCGGTTACAGTTTCAAATGGAACCCAAGGCAATTTAGGTGGAAGATTATTTGTTGGAGACAATACTAGTCCAGATGCAAATCCAATAGTAATTGGCGGTAAATATTTCACCGATATGATGAGCAATACACCAGGTACGGTTGCTGGTGGTTCGAATGCTAATAATAATACACTATCAAATGGATTCATACCAATACTTGAAAGAGAAAATGGAGGTCATCCAGGTGGTAGTGCTACAGGTTTTGGAGAGGTTACTGCAGCCGTAGGGTTTATGCCAAGAGTTAACCAATGGAACGTAGATAACATTACAATAGATGGAAATTCAATATCATCAAACGATGTAGATGGAGATATTAGATTTATAACCAATGGTGATGGACAGGTAATTATTAATGATGATACCAAATTAACCTTTGGTGCAAGTGAAGATGCAAGTATTGAATACGATGAAGATGGAACAGATAAAGTTCAAGTAACAGGTAAAGGTTGGGTATACAATACAGAAATTGAAATTTTTGGTGGATTAACCGTTGATAATATTGGAATTTCATCCAATGTTATAAGAACTAGATCTGGTGGTGGAAATACACTGTTTATTGATCCATACCCAGATGGTTTAGATAGTGATGGTATGGTTATCATCAAAGGTAGTTTACAGGTAGATGGAACAACAACTACTGTTAATTCCACTAATGCGACTTTGAATGATCCAATAATGAATATTGGTGATGTATCAAGCAAAAGAACTGTTACTTCTACAGTAGGATCTGGTGTATCAGCAATTACTTTAGATTCCGTTGTTGGTATTAACACTGGTGATGTCATAAGTGGTAGTAGTTCACTACCAGGTGCTGGAACCACCACAATAAATTCTTTTACCACACAACCAGGTGGAACAGGAATTGGAACCATTTTTATTGATGGACAGACAACTGCTGGTATAACAACTACAACACAATTAACAATTACTCA
>CETN01047630.1_pt1 | contig 23394 bp, 5 predicted proteins | sample 531301 | NCBI WGS metagenome assembly CETN01 (sample SAMEA2622656, study PRJEB7988) | marine metagenome | isolation source: saline water (ENVO:00002010), including
AATATGATAACCACTGGAATTGATAAAAGAGTCAAAGTCCAACAGATTATTGAAAACCAAGTACCAGAGTTTTTAATATCTGAGAGTCCAAAGGCAGTAGATTTCTTAAAACAATATTACATTTCTCAAGAATATCAGGGAGGTCCGATAGACTTAACTGATAATCTTGATCAATACATAAAATTAGATAATTTAACTCCTGAAGTTGTTGTTGGTGAAACAAAATTAACTATTGGAATATCAACAAGTGATACTACTATAAACGTCAGTAGTACAAAGGGTTTTCCAAATGAATATGGGTTATTCAAAATTGAAAATGAAGTTATTACATACACAGGTATCACTACAAATAGTTTTACTGGTTGTATTCGTGGTTTCAGTGGCATAACAACTTATCACTCTGAAAATAATCCATCAGAATTAGTATTTTCGGATACATCAGCAATAAATCATGAAAATGATGCTACAGTTATAAATTTAAGTGCATTATTTTTACAAGAATTTTATAAGAAGATAAAGAAACAACTTACACCAGGTTTAGAAAATACAAAATTTGTTGATAATTTAGATGTTAGTAATTTTATAAAAAATTCTAAATCATTATATCAATCAAAAGGAACAGAGGAATCATTTAGAATTTTATTCAATATTTTATATGGTGAAACTCCTATAATTGTTGATTTAGAGCAATATTTAATAAAACCATCATCTGCAGAATATATTAGAAGAGAAATAGTTTTAGCAGAGGCATTATCAGGTAATCCTATTAACTTAGTAGGACAAACAATCATTAAATCAACAGATAATGATACTAGAGCTTCAATTTCAGAAGTAGAACCAGTAACCAGAAAAGATAAAGTATATTATAAAATTGGTCTATTCATAGGATTTAATGATGTTGATTTAATTGAAGGTACATTTAATATTTCACCAAAATCAAAAGTAATTGGTAATGTTTCTGCAGGATCATCCGTGATTACTGTTGATTCAACAATTGGTTTTGGTCAAACTGGTACTTTAATATCAGGAGATAATAATAACATTTTTTATAAGGATAAATCTGTTAATCAATTTTTTGGTTGTGAAAATATTAATGATGACATTTTATCAACCAGTGATATCAGAGCAGATGAATTTTATTTTGGTTATGAAAATGGAGATTTAAACAAAAAAGTTGAACTTAGATTAACTGGAGTATTATCGAAGTTTGTTCCTACTTCAGATATTAGATTATTATCAGATGGTGAGAAAATTAGTGTTAAGAATGTTGGTGAAAAAATATTAAATCCAACAGATGGTAAAACTAGAAAAGAAATTTTTGCAAATTCATGGATTTATAACACATCCTCAAGATTTAAAATTGAAAAATTTAATATAGGTCAATCTCAAGCAAATTTTAATACTCCAATATTATTTACAAAGGATATTGATAAATCAAGTTTATCAAAAGACGACAATGTTGAAATAATATTCAGAAATGAGGAAACTAGAGTAGCTAAGGGAGTTATTAGTAACATACAAGGTAGTGCTATTACTCTTGATGTTTTAACTCTTGCTGGTATATCTACAATACCTGAAAGTAATAGAGAATATGATTTAAGAAGAATATTGAATCGTGCCTCATCCTCATCAACTGATATTGAATTTGGAAATGATGTTTTAACATCTGATATTACAAATGTATATAATAATTTAAATAATACTTTCTTTGTAGCTGCAAACTCATTACCATCTTATCTGATAAATGCAACATTACCAAAAGGAATTTTACCTAATGCAACTGCAGGGATTGAAATTCAGGGTTACGATCCTAATACATTACTATATCATGTATTATCATTTCCAAATTCAGTTCCATTTATAACTGGTGATGAAATTTTCTACACAGCACAGGGAACAACATTACCTAATTTACCAGAAGGATCATATTTTGTAGAAGTTATACCTAACACAAATAGTCAACAAATTAAATTATTTAAATCTAGATCCTTTATTCCTATTAATGACTATCAAGAGTTTGGGACATTGCCTTTAGGATCTGGTACACATACATTTTCTTTGGTAGGTATAAAAGAACAAGAAATAGCACCACAAAAATTATTAAAACAATTTCCATTAAGTCCAAATCTTGTAAATTCATCATCTATTGAAACAACACCAGGTACAATAGGAATGTTGATAAATGGTGTAGAAATAAGAAATTATAAATCAGAAGATAAAATATTCTTTGGTCCTTTAAGTAAAGTAAGTTTATTAAATGGTGGTTCAAATTATGATGTAATATCACCACCTATTATTGAATTATCTGCACCAAGTACAGGTGGTGTAAACGCATTAATAAAACCTGTTGTTACTGGATCTATTAAGGATGTTCAAGTTGACCCACAAGATTTTGATATTAAAAAAATTATTTCATTAACAATTGAGGGTGGAAATGGATCAGGTGCAATTCTGAAACCAGTTTTAGCAGAGAGAAGAAGAGAAATTTCTTTTGATGCGTCATTGACTCAAAATTTAGGTGGTGTAGATAATACTAGTGAGAGAATAACTTTTTTAAGTAAACATAATTTAAAAGATGGACAACCTATAGTATATGATCGTAATAATAACCCACCTTTAGGAATAGGACCATTTCTTGGATCTAATCTTGGAGTATCAATAACAGGAATAGGAACTACAACTTTAATTAATGCAGCTACTTATTATCCTGGTGTCATTAACCCTACAACAATAGTATTATACCAAACACTTGATGATTATAATGCAGGTATTAATACAGTTGGATTTTCATCAGCTAATAAAATTGGTGTTCATAAATTCAGAGTTTTTAATAATGAAAAAACACTCAAGGATATAAGAGTTATTGATGAGGGTTCAGGTTATGAAAATAGAGAAGTTTTTGTAAAACCAACAGGAATAAACACTATTACAAATACAATTCATTTTGATAATCATGGATTCAATGATGGTGATAAAATTGTTTATTCAACAGCTGTCGGTGTAGGATCAACTCTTCCAACGACAATATCAGGATTATCAACATATACTGGTATCACTACAACTTCTATTTTTTATCAAGTAATTAAAGTAAATAGTGATTCTTTCCGTATCTCATCAGCTGGTTTAGGTGGAACAAGTGTATCTGATTATCAACGTAATGATTATATTAAATTTTCAAATCAAGGCACTGGATTTCAAGTTTTCAAATATCCTGATATTAAATTAAATTTAAAATTTGAATCATCTAACGTAGGTGTTGGTATTATCACTGCAACACCTATTGTTAGAGGAAGTATTACAGATATTTTACTATATGAAAAGGGTGAGGGATACGGATCTAATATTTTGAATTTAGAGAAAAGTATCAATGTTAATTTTAAAACTGGAAAAGAAGCTCAACTTAAACCCATCGTATCAGGTGGTAAAATTTCTCATGTTGAAGTTCAAACAAAAGGTAAAGAATATGTCTCTGCTCCAGATTTAGAGGTTGTAGGATTAGGAACTGGTTTAGGTGCTAAATTAAGAGCAGTTCTTGAGGATGGAAAAATTTCTAGTGTTGTCATATTGGATGGTGGTTTACAATACCAACAAGATAAAATTGATATTAAAATAACTCCACCAGGAACTGGTGCAAAACTTGATGTAAGCACAAGAGGTCTTGTTGTTAATACATTTGACAGGTATGGAAAAGAAGCTATAGTAGAGAGTGATAATAAATTAGGATATTCTATAGTTGGATATTCAACTCAAGTTGGAAATGATCCATTCAATGATTCTAGTGTTTCAAACCCTGTTCACTCTCCAATTATTGGTTGGGCGTATGATGGAAATCCAATTTATGGACCTTATGGATATAGTGATCCTAATGATCAAAACTCATCTATTAGAATTCTTAATACTGGTTATATTTTAGAACCTTCAAATATAATCAATAGACCAACTGGATTTAGTAATGGATTTTTTGTTGAAGATTTTAAATTTGCAAATAATGGTGATTTGGATGTACATAATGGAAGGTTCGGTAGAACTCCTGATTATCCAAATGGAGTATATGCTTACTTTGTTGGAGTTCAAACAAATTCTTTAGAACCATCATTTCCATATTTCATTGGTAAATCATTTAGATCAGATCCATTAATTCAAGAAAAAAATATAAATCAAAATAATTTTGAATTTAATCAATCCAATTTAGTAAGAAATACATATCCATACAAAGTTTCTGATGAGTTTGCTGATAATGATTTTATTGTTGAGTCTAATGAAATAACATCACAATCATCAATTGTGGAATCAACGACATCTGGATCTGTTGATTCAATCAGCATTATTAACATTGGAGATAATTATAAAATTGGAGATGCTGCAATATTTGATAATACAAATACAAATGGTGGTGGTTTAAGTGTATCTGTAAAAAGTATACAGGGAAAACCAGTCACATCTATAGAGACTAGTGTTGACACTTATGATAATACAGTTTTTATATGGAGAGACCCACAACATGTTTCTGCATTTATATCAACTGCACCAAATTTAAATGATCATGATAATGTAATTGTATCTGGTTTAAGCACATCAGCAATTAAAGGTTTAAGTGGATCACATAAAATCGGTATTGATACTGCACAATGTTCAGTGTATAAAGAAATTCCTAATTCTACAACAACTGGTATAGTAACAGACATATATGTTTCTCACATACCTAATAATATATCGGCAGGTAGCAGTATTGGAATTGGAACTGAAAAATTATTAGTTTTGAATACTTTTGTAGATAACAATGTTATAAGAGTAAAAAGAGGAGTATCTGGTATTCATACTGCATCAACTAAAATTAATTTAATACCAAGTTTCTTTAATATACCAATTAGAACTAAAGTTTTTGATTCAAAAGTAAAAGACATAGTATATTTTAATCCACACGAAACAATTGGTGTTGGAACAGTTGTTGGTTTGGGATCAACCTCACAATCTACTATTGGTGATTTAATAAGTGTTGTATCAACTCCAACTCGTAGCATCTTTTTACCGAATCATCCCTTTGAGACAAATCAAAGAGTAACACTAACAAAACCACCATTAGGTTATGGTCTTACTGTATCTGATGATGATGGTGTAACCACGTTCACAATTCCAAATAGTGGGAATAGTCAAGATATTTTTGTTATAAAAAAATCAGATGATTACATTGGAATCGTAACACAAGTTGGTCTAACAACTTCAACAAATGGATTATCATTTGTTGGGGATACAAAAGTAGGATCAAGTAATTTTGAATACCTTTTACAAGATAATCCAACTCAAGTAACAGGAACTTTACAACGTGTAGATGCGGTAGTTTCACTATCAACTGCTCATAATTTAAGAGATGGTGATGTTATAAATCTAAATTTAACTCCTAAATCATCAGTAGGGATTGGCACTTCAACATTAATAAATGTAAAATTTGATGAAACTACTCAATCAATTTTAATTAATCCTATTACTTGCACTAGTAGTGGAGTAACAACATCAACAAATAATTTTAACATATCAAATCATAATTTAAAAACTGGTGATAAAATTAAATATTCTTCAACATCTGTGTCTCAGGGATTAACAAATAATGAATCTTATTTTGTCTTTAAAGTAAATGATGATAATTTTAAATTAGGTGAGACTCTTATTGATGTAAAAGGTAATCCAGCAAATATTGTTGAAATATCAACCACTGGTGGAACTCATGAATTTTCATTAATAAATCCACCAATCAAAGTACATAGAGAAAATAATTTAGTTTTTGGGTTAGGTCATACATCTCTAAATGGTTATGATTTAAATATTTTTTATGATAAAAATTATAAAAATGAATTTGTTTCTGTAGGCAACACTTCTAATTTACAAGTTATCAAATTTGGAACAAATGGTATATCTACAAATAATAATCCTGCTGATGCTACTTTAACTTTAAATTATTCTATTGATAATCCACCTGTTCTTTTCTATAACTTAAAAAAATCTGGTTTTATTAGTACCTCTGATACCGATGTTTTAAATTATAATAGAATTGAATATGTAAACAGTAAATATGATGGTCAATATAGTATTTTTGATGTCCCTAACGATCCTAATGTTTCTTATACAAATTTTACAATTTCTTTACCAGAAGTTCCTGAAAAACTATCTTATGCTTCGACTGAAACCAGTGTTTTAAAATACTCCACAAAATCTCTTCGAGAAAGAGGTCCTATCGATAGAGTTGGGATTGATTTTGAAGGAGATGGTTATGATAGTCTACCAACATTTGTTAGTTTTGGATCAACTCAAGGAACAAACGCAACTTTACTTCCAGATTCAACATCAATAAACAGAGTTGATAATGTGAGAATATTAAATCCAGGATTTGAATATTCATCAGATTCAACCTTAAAACCAGAGGCATTTGTATCACCAGTTATTCAAATAATTAATTCAAACACCATCGATAATATTGAAGTAATAAGTGGTGGAAGCAATTATACTACAATTCCTGATTTAGTTATTGTTAATCCAGTTACAGGTCAAATCGATAACACTGGTCTTATTGAAGCAACTACTATAGATGGTAGTTCTGTAAATAGTGTTAATATAGTTGTTCGTCCAAAAGGATTACAATCAATTACACATGAAATTTTTGCTATTAACAATACAAATGGATCAACGGTAAATAAATTATTTTATGACTCTATATCTGGTATAGTTACTTGTTCATTAATTACACCAGTTTTAGGATTCACAACTGCTCCATTCTCTGTTGATGATGAAATATTTGTTGAGGGTCTTCAAAAACATGGTAATACTGGAACAGGATTTAATTCATCTGATAATGGATTTAAATTATTTAAAATAACATCAGTAAATAATACAAACCCAGCTACAATTGAGTTTGATTTATCAAATGTTACTAGTAACGCTGGTATTGCAAAAACGATACAAAATTCTTTTGGAACGATAATAAGTAAGGATGATTATCCTTCATTTAAAGTTAGTCAATCTATATTTAATTTTAGTGTAGGTGAAAAATTATCGGTATTAGTTGGTTCCACATTTGAACCACTTAACTTAATAATATCAGAAGCAACAAATGAATTTATAAAAATTGAAGAAAAAGTACCAGGTGCATTCAATTTAAGTAAAGGTCAAATATTAAGAGGATCTAATTCTGGAAATATAGGTGAAATATGCACCATTTCAAAAAATAGTGGTGTTTTTGAAATTAATTATTCATTAAGACAGGATCAAGGATGGAATGATGATATTGGTAAATTAAATCAAGATTATCAAGTTACACCTGATAACGATTACTATCAAAATCTATCTTATAGTGTAAAAAGTTCAATAACATTTGATGAATTAATTAATCCTGTTAATAGATTATTACATACATCTGGTCTTAAAAATTTTGCAGATGTTGAAATAACTGGTATTACAAGTGCTGGTGTGACTAAATCTACAAAAACTGATGTCCTTGCACTTGATTTTATTGAAGAAAAAAGAGTTGATACAATAAATTTCTTTGATTTATCTGAGGATGTTGATACTTTTGACGGAAAATCAAAGTTTTTAAGATTATTAAATACAAAACTATCACCCTTTATTGAGTGTAAAACAAATAGAGTATTAAAAATAGATGATATAAGTACATTATTCTCTAACACTAATATTAATTTAAATAAATTTTTAAACTTACCATTAAATTCAAGATATGCAACATTTTTAATTCAGGCAAGAAACCCAAACAATGATAATATACAATTATCTGATTTAATTTTATATAAAGATAACAATAATGTTTTTACTGCTGAGAGATCTAAAATTCATAATACTTCATCAGAATTAGTTGAAATAAAGGGACAAAGAAATAGTGCAGGAGCTTTAAGTTTAGAATTTACACCTGATGACCCAGATAATAATGATTATGATATTAAAATACTTGAAACTTCATTTAATACAAATTTATCAGGTATTGGCACCCATAGTATTGGATTTATAAATTTAACAGGTGTTAATACAACAGTTGCTACTGCCTCAACATCAATTATTATATCTGCTGATATTAATAATACAGATGCTTTATTTGCTTCAATTGAAGTTAACAATGTAACATCTCAAGAAACTAATTTTGTCGATTTATATCTGACACATGATGGTAATGATTCCTTCTTATCTGAATTTTATTCAGATACAATAAATGGTCCAACATTGAATTTCATAGGAACATTTACCTCTGGCATAAGTACAAATAATATTTTGTCATTAAGTTTTGAAAATGATCAAGTGAATGAAGTTCTTGTAAGATCAAGAGTAATAGGAATAGGCACAACCACTGCAGGAATAGGAACTCATAGATTTAAATTATCAGGTCAAAGTGATGGAACAGAAAAAACAACAATATTACAATCTCATTTTTCTAATGTTTCCACATCATCAACTATTGCAAGTTTTTCAAAAAATGAGATTTCATCACTTAAAGGATTTGTAAGGGTATCAAGTGGATCTACTAGTTCTCTTCATCAAGTCCTTGTAGCACATAATTTAATTGATGCACATACAACACAATACCCATTTATTTCAATAGGTAGCACTTCAGGTATAGGAACATTCTCGTCAACTATTGTTGGTAATGATTTCAATTTGAACTTCCATCCTGATCCTTTATTTACAGGTGGTACTAATAATGTAGAAGTTCAAACATTTACCGAGGCATTTTATAAAGATATTGATCTCCTTAACATACCTCCCGATTTACAATATGGAAGTGTAACTGAATCATTATCAATTGAACAATATAATGCGATTAATGGAACAAGATCTAATAAAAGAAGTTTTCCACTACAACACAATTCAATTCCTATATTTCAAAAACAATTTAATCCATCAGATAGTTCAAATTTGAATCCAGTAACAGGTTTATTTACAATCAAAGATCATTTCTTTGAAACTGGTGAAAGATTAAATTATGTCCCAAATTCTACATTTACTGGAATATCAATCACTGGTATTTCTACATCTGGTGGTGTTTTAGGATCTGAAGTTTATGCTATAAAAGAAACAAAAGATACTTTTAAAATATCAAAATCAAAACCAGATGCTGTTGCTGGTATAGCATTAACATTTACAAATTTAGGAAGTGGTAATGCACATGAATTTGAAATGTTTAAAAAGAATGAAAAAGCATTATTGTCAATCGATGGTGTGATTCAATCTCCAATGGCTTTTACACCAATTACAACAGATTTAGAATTCAATATTACTAACAATGTAACCACATTTAGTGTAACAGGAATTACTTCAATAACTTCTAATGATATTATAAAAATAGATAATGAATTTATGAAGGTGACAAATGTTGGTTTAGGCACTACTTCTGTAGGACCTATTACAGAGAGTGGTTCGGTTTTATTGCTTGATGTAGAAAGAGGAGTAATAGGTTCTGCTGCTACAAGTCACTCATCTGGTGCAACAGCAAGGTTATTCTCTGGTGGATATAATATTGTTGATAGCACAATACATTTTACAGATGCACCAAAAGGTTCTAATACGACACAAAAAACAAGATCTAATTTAACACCCGTTAAATCAGATTTTTCTGGTAGAGTTTTTCTAAGACAAGATTATAGTTCAAATGTTATATTTGATGATATATCCGATAGTTTTACTGGTATTGGAGAAACATTTGTAGTCAAGGTAGGAGGGGCAAATACATCAGGAATAACTACAGGCAGCACCATGTTGCTATTAAATGGTATATTCCAAACACCATCTACATTTAATAATACTGGTAATAATTATGAGTATAAAGAGATTGGTGGAGTAAGCAATGTTTCTTTCTCTGGACAACCTGATGTTTCTGCTGGAGGAGTCAAATTCATAAGTGATGTTGATGTTAATCAAAATAAATTGCCAAGAGGTGGTATTATTGTTTCAGTTGGATCAACTGGAGGTATGGGAGTTGCTCCATTAGAGGGAGCAAAAGCATCTCTTATAATTGGTGCAGGTACGTCAATTATTGGTGTTGTGGGTGTACCAACAACTGGAAAGAGTTTCAATGTATCCTCAGCTGCATTTAATAATACTACAGGTACTTTAGAAGTAACAACATCATCTAATCACGATTTTAGAAATATTAATGAATTTGTAAGATTCGATGGATTAGTATTTAATCCTGTGTTAGGAATTGATACAAATAGATCATATAGTGTTACTGGTATAATATCATCAACTACTTTTACAACTAATGTTGGAACTAGCACTATAACACATGCTTATGTTGGATCTGGAACAGTGTTTGAATATCAAGGAGACAATACCTTTGGATCAGGTTATCGTCATCCCGTATCTGTTGCAGTTACAGATAGAGATGGTAATGGTTCAGGTGCAGTGGTATCCGCTGTAGTTGGTGCTGGTGGTTCATTATCATTTAATGTTGTTAGTAATGGTTCTGGTTATACTAACCCTGTACTAACTATACCTCAACCATCATATCAAAATTTACCTATAACTGGAGTATCAAGAAGAGGAATAGGATCAACAACCGATACTGGAATAGGTGTTTCAATTACAATTGATGTTGGAAGTGGTTCAACAGGTGTTGGTATAGGAACAACTTTATTCTCTGTAAGTAATTTTCAATTAGAAAATAATGGATATGATTTTAAAGTTGGTGATGTGTTCAAACCAGTTGGTCTTGTGACTGCAAAGGGTTTATCAGATTTCGTAAGTGATTTTGAAATAACAGTTACTGAAGTATTCCGAGATCAATATTCATCGTGGAATTTTGGACAATTTGATTTTATAGATTCTATTAAAGATTTACAAGATGGTGCAAGAAAAAGATTCCCATTATTCTTTAATTCTACCTTATTAAGTTTTGAAATTAATGAAGATGATGAAAATTCTCTTCTTATTAAACCAGGATTAAGTGATTTATTACTAATTTTTATAAATGGAGTTATGCAAAATCCTGGTGAATCATATGTATTTGAAGGTGGAACATCATTTGATTTCATTCAAGCACCAGATCCTGATGATTTAGTTGACATCTTGTTTTACAAAGGAACTTTTGGAGTTGATTCTGTGCAGGTATCTGCAGGTTCTTCAATTCAACCAACTATTAAACCTGGTGATGTTGTTCAAGTAGTCAAAAATAATTCTGGCATCACAACGACACAGAATGAGAGAACAATATTTGCGATCACATCTTCTGAAGATGTTGAGACAAATTTATATACAGAACAGGGTGTAGATGAAGTTAACCTTAGACCTTTGCATTGGACTAAGCAAAAAATTGACAAGAAAATAGGTGGTGAAATAGTTTCAAAATCTAGAGATTCCATAGAATCGCAAGTTTATCCAACATCTAAAATAATTGGTGATTTATCATCAGATCCATTTTCAGAGTCAGGAACTGAATTATTTGTTGATAATGCTAGATTCTTTAATTATGAAAAAGATAGTGCCAATATAACTATACCTTCTATGAGTGCTTTGATTGTAGACTTTACGGAACCAGTTGCTGCTGCATTAACTGCAACCGTTTCTATTGGAGGAACAATTAGTGGATTAACAATTGTAAATTCAGGTAATGGATATTTGGGATCTACAACATCTATTTCCATATCAGCACCACCATCATTGGGTATTGGTATAGGAACGACTGCATCAGCAACAGCAACTATAACAAATGGTGTTATCACTAGTGCGACTATCACAAATCCAGGTTTTGGATATACAATCTCATCTGCTCCTCAAGTATTGATGCAACTCCCTAGACCAATTAAAGAAAAAATAACTGACATAGATGATAGTGAAGTTACAGGTTATAGTGGTATCATTACAGGTATTGGTGTAACTGATGGGATAGGAGGTCATCCATTAGCTCTTAAATTTGCAATTGAACCTGATTTTATTAGTAATTTAAATTCTCAGATCGATGATTTGCAGGTTGGATTCCCTATTCACATCTTTAATACCAAAGTTGGACATGGAGTGACCTCTGTATCAAGTAGTAACAATGCAATAGTTGGAATAGGGACAACATGTGTTGATAACATCTACTTTATAAATGCATTTAATACTGCTGCTGGTATCATTACATGTAATATCATGACTGGTGTAAATACTTCAGGAATTGATTTTAATTCTCCAGTTGGTTTTGGAACGGGAGAATTTTCTTGGGGAAGAATACGTGGATTTACCAGAAGTTCAAACCCAATATCAATTGGAGTTACTGGTTTAAGAGTAGACTCTGGATTAACAACTTACCCATCTGTCCAGAGAAGAGGTTTTGGTCTTAGAGATACTGGTTCTCTAAGGAAGGATCTTGGGTAGTATAAATATAGAAAAAAGCTAATGATATGGCTGCAATTGTAACAGATCAATTTAGAATTCTAAATGCTAATAATTTTGTAGAGACAGTTGAAAACTCTGCAAATTCATATTATGTAGTGGTAGGTCTTGCCAATCCAGAACCAGCTAGTGTTGGATTTGGAAGAGTTGATGATTGGGATAATAAAACTCCTAATCCAACAGATAGTATTAATTATATGAATCATGTAGGTGATACTCAAATATTTGGAAAAAAGATAACAAGTGCAAATATAAGAAGATTGATTAAAAGAAGAGATTGGAAACAAGGGACAAAATATGAAATGTATCGACATGATTATAGTGCAGATAAACAATCACCCATTACAGGTAGATCAAGATTATATGATACTAGTTACTATGTAATGAATAAAAATTTTGATGTATATGTTTGCATTGATAACGGATCATCTGGTATTACTACAACGGGTAATGCATCTCAAGACGAACCATTATTTACTGACTTAGAACCATCTAGAGCAGGTGAAAGTGGTGATGGTTATATTTGGAAATACTTATTTACAGTCCCTCCTAGTGATATTATTAAGTTTGATTCAACTGAATTTATATCAGTTCCAGGAAATTGGCCAACATCATCGGAGACACAAATTCAATCTGTTCGTGAAAATGGTGACTCTACAATAAATAATAATCAAATAAAAAAAGTTTATATTGATAAGCAAGGATCTGGATACACAGAAAATCAAGTGGGTGTAGAAGTTGATATTATTGGAGATGGAACTGGTGGAAAAGTAGTTTTGGATACTGATAGTGATGGAAAAATTGTAAGAGCAAATGTTTCTTCAGGTGGACAAGGATATACTTATGGTATGGTTGATTTAAAACCAATTGGTAATGATACTGTTAATACTAGGGCAAAGTTAATACCTATTATTCCACCATCAAGAGGTCATGGTTTTGATCTTTATAAAGAATTAGGCACAGATAAGTTACTTATCTTTGCTAGATTTGACTCTTCATCAAAAGATTTTCCTACAGATACTAAATTTTCACAAATAACTATCGTTAAGAATCCGACATCAATTGGTTCAACCCAAGTTTTTTCAGAAAATCAGTTTTCTTCAGTAAACGCTATTAAAGTAATTGATCCCTCTGGAGAACCTGAAATAGGCAATAAAATGACACAAAATGTAACTGGAGGAGTAGCTAAAGGTTATATTGTATCATATGATAGTGATACTCAAGTTGTTAAATACTATCAAGATAGGTCTTTGTATTTTAATCAAACAACAAAAGATCAAGAAGATTATGCAAACGTTGAAAGTGTATCAAGAGTTTTACCATTTGAATCAAGTGCTGTTGAAATTAACGTTACAGGTGGTTTTTCATTTAAGGTTGATCAAAACTTTACTGGTATAAGTACTACATCATCTAATGGAAACAAAGTTGTCTCATTAGGTGTTAATTTCACAAATGGTCTTGCTTCACCTGAGATAAATAAAGGGTCAGGTGAAATAGTATATTTAGATAATAGACCTTTAATCACTAGAAACTCCAGACAAAAGGAAGACATTAAAATCATCTTGGAATTTTAAAAAATGCCACAAAAAACGAATTTAAATATAAGTCCTTATTATGATGATTTTAATAAGGAAGACAAATTTTACAGAGTTCTGTTTAAACCAGGATTTCCTGTACAAGCAAGAGAATTAACATCTCTTCAATCTTCTTTACAAAATCAGATTGAATCCTTCGGTAGTCACATCTTTAAAGATGGGTCTATGGTTATACCTGGTAATATTAATTTTGATAATACTTATTACTCAGTAAGAATAAAAAACACTCATTTAGGAATTCCAGTTGAATTATATCTTGAACAATTAAAAGGTTTAAGATTAAAGGGAGAACAATCAGGCATTATATTTACAATTGATAGTTTTGAACTCATTGGGACTGAAGATGATCTATCAGATTTTACACTTTATGTGCAATATTTACAATCTGGAGTAGATAACACTATTGGCAATTTAATTGATGGTGAACAATTAATAACAGAATCTACATTTGTATATGGTAATACTGCGGTAAATGAGGGTGAGAGTGTATTGACACTTGTTGAATCTAATGCATCAGCAGTTGGATCTGCTGTTGGTATATCTTCTGGTACTTATTTCATAAGGGGCACTTTTGTCGATGTATCTACAGATAAAATTGTTCTTGAACCATATTCAAATACACCATCTTATAGAGTTGGATTAAACATTGATGAACAATTAATAAATGCAAAGAATGATGATTCGTTATATGATAATGCAAGAGGTTTTTCTAATTTTGCTGCACCAGGTGCTGATAGACTAAAAATTACAACAACCTTAGCTAAAAAAAGTTTAAGTGATTTCAATGATACAAACTTCGTTGAACTTTTACGTATTGATGAAGGTGAAATTAAAAAAATTATTACCAAATCTCAATATTCATTAATAAAGGATTATTTTGCGGAGAGGACATTTGATGAATCAGGTCACTATTCTGTTCAAAAATTTGATGTACAACTAAAAAATTCTTTGAATGATGGCATATCAAATGAAGGTATTTTTAGATCAAATGAAGTAACTGATCAACAAAATACCCCATCAGATGATTTAGCATGTGTTAAAATATCTGCAGGTAAAGCATATGTCAAGGGTTATGATGTAGAATTAACTGGGACAAGAATAATTGATGTTGAAAAACCAAGAGATAAGCAAAAAGTAGATGCCTCATTAGTTCCATATCAAATGGGAACTATTTTAATAGTTAATAATGCCTTTGGTATACCTGCTCCTAATATTAATGATGATTCTAAATTTGTAGAATTATATGATCAGAGAACAAATTCTAACACTGCTGGTACTGGTGATCTTATAGGACAATCCAGATGTTATTCATTTAATGTAAAAGATGCATCATATAAAAATGATAAGAGTGAGTGGGAATTACACTTATTTGATATACAAACATTTACAAAGATAATCATTAACTCCGCAGTTAGCAATGCACAACTGCCTGATACATCATATGTAAGAGGATTAAGTAGTGGTGCCACAGGATATGCAATTGCAGCTGGTGGTGGTAGCACAACCATAAAATTAACACAAGTTACTGGTTCATTTGTAAGTGGTGAAGGAATCATTATAAATGAGGATCCTGAATTATCACGATCAATACAATCAGTTACTATTTTCGGAATCGAAGATGTAAAATCAGTTTATCAAGATACATCTAATGTTTCTGGATATGCCTCTGATTTTGTTGCAGATACTGTACTTAATCGAAAAATTCCTACAGGATTTAATGTTGCTGATAAGTTAAATATCAATGCAGCTGGTATTGCAACATGCGCGGGAAAAAACTTTGCTGCAACTAAAATTGGAACAATTGTAAGATATTCACTACCTGGTGAGGTTACTGAAAGATTTAATAGAGTTTCATCTGTATCACCAGATGGACAATTTATTAATTTAGCATCAGTTCCAAATATAACTGGTGTATGTAATGGTGCTTTACCAACAGGTTCTTCTGTTGCATCAACGTTTGCATTTGGAGTACCAAACATTAAACTTAATGAAAATAAAGGATTATATGCTCCAATAGGTAATAGAAATATATCAGATATTGATTTGGGATCATCTGATTTAATTGTAGGAACTAATATTACAGGTGAAACAGTAGATGGAAGTGGAGTTTTACAATTTAACTTATCCCAAAGCGGAATATCAAGTGCTTTTTACGAAGCATTTGATGCTGAAAGATATTCTGTACACTATTCTGATGGATCGATAGAGGATTTAACTAGTGATCAAGTAGTTTTAAATACAACAAGTCAATCAGTAACTATTAGTGGTTTAACAGCAAATCAAACCAACGTAGTTGTTTCAACAACTCTGAAAAAACGAGATATAAAAAGCAAGCAAAAAAATTACATTAGAAGTCAAAAAATTGAAATTTTAAAAACTGCTGTTGGTGTTAATACTACTGCAAGTGGTATGTCAAAAAGCACATCTTATGGTTTAAGAGTTGAAGATAAAGAAATATCATTAAACGTACCTGATGCTGCAAGATTACTAGGTGTTTTTGAATCTATTAATACTAATGCACCAATTCTTGACAGACTTACTTTTCCAAGTGGTTTAAATTTAGATACAACCTCAATATTAGGAGAGAAAATTTTAGGAAAAACAAGTGATGCCATAGCACAAATAACAGCACAAATATCATCTAATGAATTAGAAATTGTATATCTAACCCCTACAAAATTCACAATAGGTGAAATAGTTGATTTTGATGAATCAAAAATTTCTACAATTTTGACACAAATAGAAGTTGGTAGTTTCTTAGATATCACAAATAGATATGAACTTGATAAAGGTCAGAGAGAACAATTCTATGATTATTCCAGAATAGTAAGAAAACAAAATTTCCCTCCAGCTACAAGAAAATTATTAGTTGTTTATGATGCGTATACTGTACCATCAAATGATGTAGGAGATTTTTATACAGTTGATTCTTATCCAGAGGAAAGATTTGGATCTGATATACCAATTTTAGAAAATGATTTAAGAGCGTCTGATACTATTGATTTTAGACCAAGAGTTTCAACATACGTTGGTGCAGAATCACCATTTGCATTTAAAAATAGAACTTTTGACAATGGATTTAATCCGTCATTTATTGTTAAACCTAACGAAAGTTCAATATTAGGATATAGTTTTTACTTACCAAGAACAGACAAATTAATTTTAGACGTAGATGGAAGTGCATCAATTATAAAAGGAACATCTAATTTAAATCCAAAAGAACCTCCAATAATTGAAAATTCAATGGAGGTTGCAACAATTGAATTACCTGCTTACCTCTATGATCCTGATGATGCAATCATAAAAGTTACTGATAATGTTAGATACACAATGAGAGATATAGGTCTTCTTGAGGACAGAATTGAAGTATTAGAAGAAGTAACCTCTCTAAGTTTATTAGAACTTGATACAAAAACTTTACAAGTACAAGATGTAGATGGTTTAACAAGATTCAAAACAGGTTTCTTTGTTGATGATTTTAAAAACACAGATTTACTCGATAGAGATGATCCTGATAACAAATGTGCTGTTGATGTAGCAAATAAAGAATTGAATGTGCCATTAGATTTTTGGTCTATTCAACCTGAAATAGCATTTGATCAATCAATCAATATTGATAGTGCTGATTTTTCTGATGATTTAAAATTATTAGATTCAAATGTAAGAAAAACAGGTGATTTAATAACTTTAGATTATACTGAAGTTGATTTCTTGGAGCAACCATTAGCTTCTAGAGTTGAGAATGTTAACCCATTCAATATGATTAGTTTCTTTGGAAAGGTAAAATTAACTCCAAGAACTGATAGTTGGGTACGTAATATCCAAATTGATGGTGGTGAAAGAAGAATCACAGGTGGATTTAATGGATCATATATTGATACAGTAAAAACTAGTAGTAAACCTGATACTCATATTAGATCAAGAAACGTTATTTTTGACACATCAGGATTAAGACCTGTTGCAAGATTTTATCCATTCTTTGATAGTACAAGTGGTATTGATATTGTACCTAAATTAATTGAAATTAATATGTCTAATGGCATATTTGAAAGAGGTGAAACAGTTGATGTTTTTGATTCTTCTGGTGTAAATGTTTGTACTTTTAGATTAGCACGACCAGATCATAAAAAAGGAAATATATTAAAACCAAAAGAAACATTTAATGCAAATCCTTATAATACATCTGTATCATTAGGAAAAAAATATTCTGCCTCCTCTACTACTTTAAATGTAGATATTAACGCTCTTGGTGATGAAGCGAGAGGAACATTTTTTGGATACATTCCAACTGGAACAGGAGTTACTTTATTAGGTAGATCAAGTGGTGCACAAGCAGAAGTAACTGATGTTAGATTAGTTGCTGATACATTTGGTGATTTATCAGGTTCATTCTTCTTTAGAGATCCTTTAGCATCTCCTCCACCACCATTAAGATTTAGAACAGGCACTTCCTCATTTAAATTGACATCAAGTTCTGAAAATGCCGAAAATTTACCTGGTAGTGTATTAATTAGTAGTGGTGAAACAACTTATCGTGCAACTGGTAGAGTTGATACTTATACTAATACCTTAGTGATAGTTAGAAGACCACCACCACCCCCAGATGATTGCGATCCATTATCACAATCATTCACAGTCGATGAGAGTGGTGCATTTATAACATCTGTTGATTTATTCTTTGGAAATAAAGATCCTAATGAAAAGTTAACGGTTGAAATAAGAACTATGGAATTAGGAACTCCAACCAGACAAGTCGTACAAGATTATGCTCGTGTGGTTGTGCACCCAGATGATATTAATACATCTTCAAATGCCGAAGTTCCAACAAATATCAAATTCCCATCTCCAGTATATCTGGAACCAAATAGGGAATATGCTTTAGTTCTTCTAGCACCATCAACTAATCTCTATGAAGCTTGGATCGCACAAATGGGTGAGAAAACTGTTAACACCCAAAGTTTACCAGATGCTGAATCTGTGCTTGTAACTCGTCAGTATATTGGAGGTAGTTTATTTAAATCACAAAATGGATCTATTTGGACTGCAAGCCAATTTGAAGATTTAAAATTTAAATTATATAAAGCACAATTTACTACTACACCTGGAACTGCGTTTTTCTATAACCCAAAAATGGAGAAAAATTCTGCATTAATCAGAAGATTAACTCCTAATGCAATCAAAACTTTACCAAGAAAATTAAAAGTTGGAATTACAACAACATCTCACTCTGCTGTAGTTTCTCACTTAACAATTGGTACTCAAGTTAGTGATAGCACTTCATCAACTGCAATTAAAGGATTTATTGAAAGAGTTGGTGCAGCTGCATCCTCTCTATCAGTAACAGGTGTTGGTACTGGTTTTGATGCGAGTCAAACGTATAATAATGTGCCTTTATTTGCAATAACAGGTAATGGTTCTGGTGCCACTGCAACTATTGTTACAAATGCTGGTGGTGGAGTCCAATCTGCTACAATTTCAAATAATGCAGGTATTAATATAGGTGGTAGTGGTTATGCTATAGGTGATGTTCTTGGAATAACAACAAATAATGTTACGAAAGGATCTAATGCACTTATATCTGTTGGATCAACAGGTGGAATTAACACCTTATATTTGAATAATGTACAAGGTGAAGAATTCACAACTGGACAAAGTCTTGGAGTATTAGTTGGTTTAAACACAATTTCTCTTGCAAATACTACTATAGTATCATCAGCAACGTATGATGATAAATTTACAGGAAACGTAATTGAGGTTGATCATTATAATCATGGTATGACAGCAAATACTAATGTAGTAACTATTTCTGATGTATTACCTGATACTAATCCAATAAAAATTACAGATTCACTTGAAGTTGATGATCAAGTAATATCAATCGGTAACACTACTGAATTTGCTACTTATAATGGTGTTCCTACTTCTGATGGTTATGTAAAAATTAATAGTGAAATAATTTACTATGATAGTATTGGAGTTAATCAATTAGGTATTGGAACAAGAGGTGTAGATGGTACAATTGTGAGATCTCATAATGTGGATAGTCTAGCATTTAAATATGAATTAAATGGAGTTGATTTAAGACAAATTAACACTGATCATAATATGCCAACACAACAAGCATTATCAAATGCCAAAGATATTGATGTATATTATCTTGAAATAAGTCGTGGTGCACAAACAACTGGTGATACACAAGTTAGTTTTAAAAACGAAGCTAATTTAGGTGGAGGTAACATTTTTGCCTCACAAAATTATCAGTTTAATCAAATTATTCCAAATTTCAATGTGTTTACTCCTGCTGATAGTACATCATTAAATTCACAGATAAGAACTGTATCTGGAACAAGTGCAGGTGGAGGTGAAACTCCATTTATAGATCAAGGATTCCAAAATGTCACATTAAACCAACCTAATAGGTTAGATACACCAAGATTAATTTGTTCTAGAGTAAATGAAACTACAAGATTAACTTCTTTACCTCAAAATAGATCATTTACAATAGGTGTAACTTTTGAATCAACAGATCCAAACTTATCTCCTATTTTAGATACATTCAATGGTACAATGATCTATCAGAGATCAAGATTAAACAGACCAGTTTTAGATTATATTAAAGATGGTAGATCTGAATCTGCATCAGGTGATCCACATTCTGCTGTTTATATTGGGCAGAGAATAGATCTTAAGAATCCTGCAACTTCATTAAAAGTTATCGTCGGTGCGTATCGTGATGCGTCTGCTGATTTCCGAGTGTTGTATCAATTATTCAGATCAGATGGTGCTGATACTGAGTTATCTTACGATATAATGCCTGGTTTTGATAATCTTAATGATACAGATGGGGATGGTTTTGGTGATCAAGTTATTGATTCATCCAAAAATACTGGTAGACCTGATGCTTTTGTTTCAGGAAGTGCAGAGGGTGAGTTTAAAGATTATCAATTTACTGCTGATAATCTTGAAGAGTTTACTGGATTCAGAATCAAAATTGTATTCAGTGGAACAAATGAAGCACTTGCTCCTAGATTAAAAGATTTAAGGGTGATAGCATTAGCATGATACCAGTAGAGGGGCATAAACATTTATATCGGGATGAGAAATCTGGGGCTATCATTAATTGTGATGACCTCGGATACTCTCAATATAAAAAGGCAAAAAAATTAAAACTATCTGAAAGAGAGGAGATAGATAATATAAAAAAAGATATTGAAGAAATAAAATATTTACTAAGAGAAATAGCAAAAAAATAGACGGGTTATCGAGAATATAAATATATCTTAGATCCCGATATTGTTTTTAAATGGCAGTTTACGTTAGCAATTTAACTGTTAATACTGGTACTACATTTTCTCAAATTTTTACATTGGAAAGTGCAGACACGAATTCTGCTACAGATTTGACTGGTTTTACTGCTTCAGCACAGATGCGTAAGCATCCTGGCAGTAGCACAGCAACTAATTTTTCTACGACCATAATCAATGCAACTGGAGGGAGGATCAGAGTTGGACTTACAACAAGTCAAACTTCTGTTCTCAAACCTGGTAGATTTATGTATGATGTGTTAGTTACAGATCCATCTGGTGAGGTTACAAGAGTCTTAGAAGGTTCAGTTCTAGTTAGAGAAGGAGTTACCAAATAATGGCGGATATAAAGGTAAGAGTTGGTCAAAAAAATGCTATTAAGGTAACATCCTCTTTAGCAGGTGCGTCAGCAGGATCTCTTGGTGAACTAAGTGATGTGAATGTCAGTAATCCACAAAATGGAATGGTTTTAGTATACAACAGCACGACACAACAGTGGACTGGAACATTAGAATTAACTCCAGGTGCAACACAGAATTTGGACATAAACGGAGGTAGCTTCTAGAAATGGCAAGCATAATACGAGTTAAAAGATCGACTGGTACTTCGGCTCCATCATCTTTACAATTTGGTGAAGTTGGTGTTACTCTGAGTGGAGGAGGTACGCAAGGTAATAGTGGTGATAGATTATTTGTTGGAGATAATGCAGGTAATCCACAGGTAGTTGGTGGTAGATATTTCACAGATTTATTAAACAATACACCTGGCTCAGTTGCAAGTGGTGCGAACGCATCAACTGCTTCTAATGGATTTGTTGCGATTGTTGATCAAAATAGAAAAGTAGATCAATGGAATGTAGATAATTTAAGATTAGATGCGAATGTCCTTTCATCCACAAATACAGACGGAGATATATTCTTTGTACCAAATGGTTCTGGTGAAATAGTAGTAGGAGATAATATATTTTTAACTTTCGGTGATAGTAAGGATTCAAAAATAACATATGATGAATCTGGAGATGATAGAATCAATGTAACAGGTGCTGATTGGGTCTATGAGAATGGTGTGGCAATTGTAATGGCAGATGTGACTGATTCTGCCACAAAAGACACAGGTGCCCTTATAGTCGAAGGTGGAGTCGGTATAGAGAAGAGTGTTAATATAGGAGGAAATCTTAATGTTGCTGGTGTATCAACTTTTGTTGGTGTTGTAACCACAACTGGTGATTTATTTGTAGGTGGTGATCTTCATGTCAAAGATGATATCTTCTTTGATGAAGCAACAATGCGTAACCTTCGAGTTACTGGCATATCGACATTTGAAGGTGATATGCATCAAACAGGTGGAGTATTTCATGCTTTAGATGCAAGAATTGGTGGAGTTGGAATTTCATCGAATGTCATTTCGACAAAATCTGGTGGTGGTAATACACTCTTCATTGACCCATTTCCTGATGGTTTAAGTAATGAAGGTCAAGTTATTATAAAAGGTGATCTACAAGTCGATGGTACAACTACAACGGTTGATTCATTTACAGTCAATCTTAATGATCCAATAATTAATCTTGGAGTTACAACAAGCACAAGAACTGTTATGGCAACAGCTCTTGCAGGTGTTAGCACAATTAAAGTTGACTCAACTGCAGGTATTAACACAGGTGATGGAATTTCTGGGACTAATATTGGTAGTGGAACAACTATTGCAACTTTTGATCCATCAGAAAAATTAATTACAATTAATGGATCTGTTGCTGTTGGTGGTATCGCTACTACGACTCAGTTAGAAGTTACATCAAATGTTGATACTAACACTGATCGAGGTGTGGCGTTTAGTTATAATACAAGTGCTGGTTCAGGTAATAATAAAAAAGGTTTCTTTGGATTTATTGATACTGATTCCAATTCTAATAGTAATGCACCTGCCAGAGCATTTACTTATATTCCTGATGCAACAATCACTGGTGATACAGCATCGGGCACAAGAGGTGCATTAGATATCAAAGATATTTACTTCCAATCTGGTGATTTTGATACCACTGGAAATGGCATTGTCTACTTTGATACCACTGGTAGACAAATTGGAGCTGCTGGTACTGCTGCTGGTATAACTACTTCTAACTTTGTACTAAC